>OIZP01000165.1_pt1 | contig 43688 bp, 34 predicted proteins | sample 1588531 | NCBI WGS metagenome assembly OIZP01 (sample SAMN03283283) | human gut metagenome | biome: human-associated habitat; material: feces | host: Homo sapiens | place: Peru | collected 2012
CTCGTCCAGCGTCAGCAGGATCGGCTCAGTATCCTCGCTCCTGTTGGGACAGAAGATATCAACTTGTGGTACATCACAAATCCGACGGCACCGTGGCGGCCTTGGCATGGGCACATCCTCCTTCGTTTTCGGTATATACCGATTATAGCACTTTAGACAGGAAAAAGCAAATTTTTTTAGTCACTACCTGACACAAGAAGATGTGCCTCGTTTTGAACGGCGATTTTATAAATTCCAGTTTGCCAGAAATGGCCATCTGCAGCGAGCAATCTCAACAGAAAGACTCGCACAGGCTGGATACTACAGTATCCTTGACCGGTATGAGTCTCTGCACTTATGCGATTGAACCAACCTGTACCGAATGGTATGGGTGACTTGAAAAAGGGGTGGCTACACGATGATGGTGAAGTCAAAGAGGTTTCAATTGCGGGTTCTACAAAGTTTTCCACAAATGATATATTTGACAGCGACGCGGAAATCGTCATATTCTATCACTCATTTCCATCGGAGTAAGCGGAAAATCTGACACCATAACAATCCAAAAGCGTCAGTGATGGCTATGCCTTTGAACGAAAGTGTGAACCGGCAACATCCAATTCCCGGACGCTGCCTGTTGCCTCTTTCGAGGGGAGGAAATCGGACGAGCAACGGCGAATACAGTAGCCATGGAGGTGACGCGTATGCTATCGGCTGTGTGGCTGATGCTCAGCACCCTGCTGTATTCTCTGGAGCTGAGCACCGGCAGCTTTCCGAAGCCCCTTTCCGAGGCGGAGGAGCAGCACTATCTGGCCCTAGCCCAACAGGGAGACCTGGAGGCCAGAAATGTCCTCATCGAGCGGAATCTGCGCCTTGTGGCGCACATTATGAAGAAATACTACGCCCAGACGGCCCAGCAGGAGGACTTGATTTCCATCGGCACCATCGGACTTATTAAGGGAATCACCACCTTTGACCCGGCCAAGGGCGCTCGCCTGGCTACCTATGCTGCCAGATGCGTAGAAAATGCTATACTATCGCAGCGGAACAAACGGCGGTTGAGGTGGCGGAACAGACGCCTTTTGAGGCAAAATGGTCTATGTTCTGCCGCCTGAAAGTCCGCAGCTATGTATTGGCTGCGAATGTTGCAGGTATGTTAAAAGTTGCGCCGCTTCAAATTCTCAAGTTCCCGGTCGTCCTTCCACATAAGTTTTTGGATGCCGAGAAGTTCAATCTGCGGTTTTCGGACGCATCCGAGATCACGGAAATTGTGGACAAGCTGCGGTGGTATCGTTATCAAAAAGGACTTCGTCAGCGTGACGCGGCGGACTATGCGGGCATCGACCGCAGTACCTACATCCATTACGAAGAGGCAGGGCGGGACTTTTATCCGAAGGAGCATATGGAGAAGCTGGCGGAGCTGTTTGAAGTGCCGCTGGAGGATTTGCTGGATGACTATAACCTGTTTCTGCTGCGAGGTCAGGGAGCGCAGATCAAGGCCATACGCCAGCGGCTCGGCTTGACGCAGAAGGCATATGCCACGCAGCTTGGTGTCCCGCTGCAAAAGTTCAAGCGATGGGAACAGGGAAGCGTGCAGATTTTCAAATCCACATGGGAGAAGTATTTCAAACAGACATAACCATAGCAGTAAACGAGCAGACCGGCGTTCAATGCCGGTCTGCCCGTTTGCGTATGTATCATTTTTGCCCCTTCAGATGCTTCACGGCGGCGTCTACCAGTTCCAGCTTCTGCTCCGTGGAACAGGGCAGCTTCTGGACATTTTTCAGCGCCTGCTCGGACTGGAACTTCGCCAGCTCCTGCCCAAGCTCCTGCTGAGCCTGCTTTGATTTCGGGAAGATCAGAAATACTTCCATGGCTGCCCTCCTTTCCAGAGCGTTTTCTTCTTCAATCTATGCGTGTGTTCCGGCTGCTATGTAGACAAATAGAATTCGATTTCGCGGCTGCGAGGGAAATCGTATTGTTATGTGTCTTCTGCGGTGCGGAAATGCTTGCAATTCAAGGGCTTTTTGACCCTGAATTGCCTACCCTTGACCGCCGTTTGCGGGCGGATTTCGCCTTCTGCTGGCGGTGAACCTCCTTGGCGCAGGCGGGGCAGTATTTTGCCCTGCCGGAGCGGGCGAGAATACCCGTGCCGCAGACTTCGCAGCGGCGGAGTTTTTTCGGGCTGAGGATGGCTTGCTCCAGCTTCGGCTGCTGGGGCAGCACGGCGCGGCGAAACCACCGGCAAAGCAGGCTGCGGGAGATGTACTGCGGGCAAGCGCCGTCCAACAGCAGGCAGTCGCCATCCAAGAAGTTGCAGCAGCGCTTTATAAGACCGCGCACGCTGCGGAGCTGCCCCGGCGTCAAGCGGAAGAGCGTGCCATCCGGCAACCGCTCGATGGGGTCAAGCTTGTGCATCTTCACACTCCTTTGCGATGAGCTTTGCGTCCGCTGGGTAGTTCAGCGTGATGAGGGCGGGCTTGCCCAGCCCTTGCTTTTTTCGGATGATCAGGCCGCTGTACTCCAGCTCCCGGAAGATCCGCGTGGCGCTCTGGCGGCTGCAGTGGAGCTTCGTCTGCGCCTGCTCCAAGGTGAAGTACAGCCGAATTGTGCCGTCCGGCTCGACGTAGCCGTTCTGCCGGGAAATGCTGGCTCTGTCCAGCAGCAACGCATAGAGCACCTTTGCGTCGTTGCTGATGTCCCGCAGGGCTTCGTCTTGGAGAAGGAATCTTGGAAGCGGCACATAGGACGCTGCCGGGCTCTGCGCCGTGAGCTTGCAAAAAGTTTTCATCTGACCTCCTGTCCCATCCATCAATCCATCCATTTTGTGTTGATTGATTGATGATTTTTTTGTATCTTGATTTATTTCTTATTAGTTAGAGGATGAATTTCAGTCCCGATGAACGGCGCAAAAACCGTCGTCCTGAAATCCGGTTGCGGTACGCTTTGGAGCGTCAGCTTGTCCACCGTCCGGAAAACCGGTGACGGAAAATCCACACATGGAAAACCCCGTTGTGGTCAAAGCTCATCTCTCTGCCGTACTTTCAGCAGTTCCCAGATCTCGGCTTGCCGCGCTTTCAGCTCGGCAACATCGTCTTCATAGCAGCGCCCGGTGCTGTTGATGCGGCGGCAGATCTGGTTGATGTTTGAGGCGGTACGGCTGACAGCGGCAGCCAGCTTTTTCTGCTCGGTGTAATCGACCTTGATGATGTAGCCGTCGATCAGCATTTTCCGGGCGTAAGCGCCGAAGTTGTGCGTCCCCAGCTGGCGCATTTTGTGTTGGATGAGATTTAGCTCCTGCTCGTTCAGGCAGATTTCCTTGCGGATGGGTCGCGTGCGGTCTGGCATGAGAATCACCCCTTCAGGTGCAGCCCGAAGGCACCGTTTTCTTCCAGGATTTCCAGATAGCCGTTGCCGGTGAGTTCAGCAAAAACCGGAGCAACTTTTTCAGGCGGGAGGCGCAGAACATTTACAAGTTCCTGTGCACTCAGACCGCCGTCTTCGAAGGTGTACAAGAGCGCGCCGGTGAGCTTGGCTTCTGCGGAGAGGTTCGTATCCAGCAGGAGGCGGGTGGGTACAGCGGTCATGTGGGGGTGGTTGTAGTAAGTGATCATAGTGGTTCTCCTTTCAATTTTGAAAACTTTGTTTGAAGGGCGGTTTGGAAGCGAAGCTGTTTGCCTTTCACTTTACAACGGACAATTTTCGAGAGAAAAACAGGGGGCAAGAGAAAAATATTTCCCCTTCTATATAACCAACGGACAAAATAAATCGGAGTGTCACGATTTTGTCTCGCAGACGTTTCCCTCTCACTTTACAACGGACATTTTTACCGAAAACTTGGCACCCTTTTTCAAAAATTTTTTGCTTTCATTGATAGCCTCTCTATCTAACTAAGTGAATCAGCCTTCGGTTTTGTCCCAAACTTCCCTAAAAAGTTCGGCAGATATTGCAAGCTTCGGTGCTCCTGCGGCAAACAAATTATTTGCTCTAAACCCTCCTTTCACTTTTCAACGGACAGAATGATGCTGAATGTCACGATTTTGTCACAACAAGGGCAAAAAAAGAAGCGCTTGCCACTACGACAAGCGCTTTGATTTTGCATCAATTATTCGAGCGAATCCTCTATATCCCTTTGATCGTATTCAGTTTTCTGCATCAGCCGACAGACACCATCTGCCTCGTCCCGCTGCTGCAAGAGCTGGGCGAACGCCCGATAGAGCGCGGCCTGCCGACGCTCGATCACGCCGCGATTCTGCTGCATGGCATCCGCTGCTTTGCGGATAGACAGCCCCTCGGAAAAGCGTTTCCGGAAGAGATCAGCGTAGTCGTTGAGCACCGTTTTGAGCGACTGCTGGGCAAACGCAAGATCCTCGCACATGGCCTGATATGCCTCGCGGTTGGATACGCCGATGTACTGCTTCCGCTCCCGGATGAGCTTGTATCGCCGCAGATCCATCCGATAGTTTTCGCAGATGTCCTTGGCGTATTCATAGTAGGTTCTGCTGCAACGGATGGCGCGCTCCGCATACTCGTCATCAACGAAAGTGAAGGGCTTGCTCTTGGGCTCCGGAAAGCCGTCCTCATACACTTCGCGGACGGTGCCTTCGTCGATCTCGCGCCGGGTCTGGCGGACATACTTATCCCGCAGCACACCATCGACTTTGACCTGCTCGCAGAAGGAGGTATATCGGATGAGGTAGTAATGCTCGTTGTCTTCCTTGGAAAAGCTGGCGTCCTTGCAGACCACGATGGACTCGCCGGTGTCGATGTCCTTGAGCACCCGGACAACGAAGATTGGTTTGCCGTCGTACCGTGTATAAAACCCGGCAAATACCCGTTTGAGTGCCATAAGAAAGCCCTCCTTACGCTGATTTTCCTACAGTATAGCACAGATTTCGGCGGAGAGAAAGAGCAGCGTTGGGGCGGAGAAAACTGGGATTTGGAGGATTAGCAAGCACAGCCGCTGTCCGTACACACGGCGATTTTGGGATAATCCCAAGCCCTTATTCCTGACCGGAAAGATATGTCAAACCGCGCAGAAAACTCCTTACCTATTTATACTTTTAACCATTCATCATACCAAGTTCATTGCCGACATCACCATTTCCCTGTATTGCTTTTTAACGCTTTCAGGCCCCTTGATTCGTACTTTCCCTTCAAAACCAAATATCCAGTTGAAAAAGACTTTTCCCACAGCAATTTCCTCGATCACGCGGAAGTTTTGAAGATCCCCGGCATAGGTTTGAACATCTGGACCGAATCGGTCTATAATTGCATCCATTACGCTGTTATCGCAAAGCAACTCAACTTCAGCACGAGGAGCATTGTACATTCTGAATGTCGTTTTAATATATTTACTCACATCAAAGCCAACCGGTTGCGGAACTGCTGATTCGTCCAGGATGCATGGGCACGCTGCAATTCGATCTACTCTATGGCTGCCAATAGTCTGGTACTTGTCAGAATAGCCTACAACGTAATAGTTATCTCCATCCCATACAAGTGAGTATGGACTAAATGTATATCGCTCTCCACCATGGTGTAGGACTCGTTCTTTCTTAATGTTATACTCAATCTTCTGGAAGAAAATCTTTTTTCGCTGGTTAATGGCATCATTTATTGCATCGATAATATAGAGTATCTGTTTATTCTCAATCTTGCCTCGCCCATCTACAATCACATTTCTCTTCAGTTCTCTCGCTTTGTGGCTGCCAGCAAGGGATGTGAGTTTCTTGATAAGTTCATTGCTTTTTCCTTCTGCAATAAACTTCGATGATGCAACAGCATCAATTATTGTTTTTAGCTCGTCGACTTCAAATTCCCTCTCAATAAAGCGATACTGGTTCTGTGTAGACCGGCGTTCATCGATAGAGTAACCAGCCCGTTGCAGAACTTCAACGTCACTTTTTAGCGTTGTGCGATGGGTATCAAGACCATACTCCCGCTTTAAGATATCACAAAGCTGAGTGGTGGTCAGATAGTTGTCTTCATCTGTACGCGCTTTTAGAATTTGAAGAAGAAATAAAGGTCTGAGCTTTGCGTCTATATCCATATTTTGCCTTTCATTTTTTCAGAATTCTAATCAAAGATTCTGCAATTATATTCGCTTCTTCAAAAGTATTTTCTTTGCCAAATGAAATCCGAATCGTTCCCCTAGCATAATTATCTTTCAGTTTGATTGCCTTTAAGACATGGGAAATTTGCGTACTAACACTATCGCATGCAGAACCAGTCGATACACATATTCCCATCAAGTCCAAACGATGAAGAATTGCTTCTCCGTCTGCATCTTTGAATGACACGCTGATATTCCCAGGAATGTGATTCCGGGCACCGTTTCTCACAAAATCGAGCCCTGATTCCTTTAAGCGTTCAAGCAGGGTATTTTCAAGTTTTAGTATATGCTCAGCATTTTCATTCAAAGCGGAGCAGCTGATTTCAAGTGCTTTTGCCATACCCACGATAGAAGCAACATTTTCAGTACCGGCACGCATTCCGAATTCTTGAGCACCGCCATCGTTAAGAGGCCTCAATTCAACGCCTTTTCGGATATAAAGAAATCCAACGCCTTTAGGACCAGTAAATTTGTGAGCTGATGCTGAGAGCATATCAATACCCATCGCCCTCACATCTATGGGAGTATGTGCAATTGCCTGAACTGCATCAGTATGAAAAATTGCACCATGGGAATGGGCAACTCTAGCCAATTCTGCAATAGGCTCGATTGTTCCTATCTCATTGTTTGAGAACATGATAGAAACAAGCCTTGTTCTATCGGTAATTGCGGCGCTTAGCTGTTCTGGAGCTACAGTTCCTTCTGAATCAGGAGATAAGTAAGTTACCGGATAACCATGCCGTTCTATTGATGCGCAAGCATTTAAGAGCGCATGATGTTCTATTGCCGAAGTAATAGTTGCGCGTTTATCCGGGTCCGAAGAAGCAGTTCCTTTTATAGCCCAATTGTCGCTTTCCGTTCCCCCAGAGGTGAAATAAATCTCCTCTGGAAGAGCGTTGATGTACTTAGCAATTATTTTTCGCGATTCAGCAAGTGCTTTTTTGGGTTTGCGTGCAAACGCATATGGCTGTGAAGCATTACCATACTCATCTGTCAGCCACGGGATCATCGCGTTGAAAGCTTCTTTATTCAGTTTTGTTGTGGCCGCATTATCGGCATAGATAAATTGCTTCATAGGTATTTCCTCACTTGAAGAGGGTACAGCCTTCTTCTTTAAACTCTTCAATTTTTTCCAATAGTTCGTCCACTGTGCAGCCTAAGTAGTCTGCGAGGCAGTCAATACAAAAGAACTCTTTTGCATCTTTATCGATTAGTTTTCTCGTAGCTCCGATTTCATCCTTGGTCAGATTTTCTTTGAAACATATTTTACAAGAGTGTGATTTTGCCATCAGTTTATCTCCGCTACTTTGAAGGCAGGAATATCTTTTCCGCGATATTCGCTGTCCATTATTCCAAGCTGCATTTTTATCGTTGCTCGCATATTACAAGCTCTGCGAAGGCAATACCTGTTGAAATCGCGGCTATCAATGTCTTCCGGCTTTTTGACATTAGGGAATAGAAGCTTCAAATATGCCGTAGCAATTCTCTTTACAGCTTCCGTATCTCTTGTATCTGCTCCGGCTGGGACAACAACTAAGGCATCGACGATAGATCTGTAGGTTGTATCATCCCTTAATTCGTGAAGAATCGAGCAGAAATATTCGGAGTTAAGCGCCCACCCGGATATCTTCAAATCATCGTTCATCCTCGGAATATTCCAGCCTTTGATGAATCCGTGAAATCTTTCTATAAGTGCTGATTCATGGAATACTGCCGGGAGTTCGCAGAACATATCCGTAGTTCCGTCATTATCCATGGTTTCCTTTGAAATGTTGCCACATAGAATGACGCCGGATGATGCTGTGCCCTCATAATTACCAACTGTGAATACACCGGATTCCAAGTACCCCTTAAGAGCTGCACGCATTTCATCCACGTCGGTAAACGAAATCGTTTGAACTTCATCGAGCGTTATGAAGTCATTTCCGGAAACAAGGCCCTCAGTGCGTTTAGAAATGTCATAGAACATCTTGGCGCGAGACATTACACCGCCACTTGAAAGCCAACCATAACGACTTACCCTGCCAAAAAGATACGATTTTCCAGTACCTTTAGGTGCAAGTTCAATCAAGTTAAGTCTCTTCTCAACAAAAGGAAGAAGGCGTGTCAGCATTGTAAGCTTTTCTTCGGAGCTGTTATATCCTGCCGCATTGTAATCGACTGCACCGAGCAAAATATCAATCCACTCTTTAATATCAAATTTAGAACGGACAGTTTTGTAGTACTCGGTATTGATTTCATATGGGCAAAAATTTCTAAAGCTAATAAGTCTGATTTTTCCGGGAATATGCGGTATTACAGAATCATCAGGTAGCCGATATCCCAGTTCAATCATGCCCCAAACTTCGTGCCCACTTATCAGCTCTTCTTTATAATCAAACCATACATCATCCTCAATTATGGTTTCTTTTGTAGAAAGTCCAAAGTCTGGAAGCGTAAAAGAGACCTGACCGGTACGAACATCAACCTCAACTGAAATCTTGGCCAGCATTCTTACATGTTCATTGTCCTTTACGATACGACTTTTGATTGCTGTCCAATCACTCTTCTTGGGTATATACTTTTTTACGAACTCCGCGAGTTGTTCATTGTCAAAATGCCCCTCTTCATCAGCAAATTTTCTGAGAAGCCAGTCTCTTGTGAAGGATGGCAGACTGAGAGCAGAGAAAAAATTGCTGTTTTTAAGATCTTTATAGACAACCATCTCATCGAAGTAATTTCTTAATTTCCTTGTGGTTTCGTCCATAGCTATTCCCCTTTAAATAAAGAAATCATCTTCAACTTTGCTATTCTTTTCGCCACTACGTTTCTGGATATCAAAGCTTATCTTTCCAATTATGGAATCGGAATCCAACACTTCGGCCGTATATGGTCCGGATATCTTATGCTTATCAAGAACGAAACGATATTTAACGTTGCTGACCTTTTCCGCTTCATAAGTCACATCCCCAACACGCAGTCTCATCTTGTCAACATTTGCTGCACAGAATAACTCTAGAACAGGATTTTCGTTATAGCTGGACCAGACTGTTGGGGTCAAGTTTTCCATCGTAATCGAAGAATCAAGCAATGTAAGCTCTATGACAGGCACAATGACTTCTTCAAGTGTAGCCCCACCATGAACTTCAACACTTGCCTTTCTGCCTCCACCAAAGCGATCATAATTTGCCAGTACCCAGAATCCGTTTTCTGAAGTTGCAGAATCCGGTCTTTCATCTGTTTCGCTTAGTGGACAACATCTGCCAGAATGTTGTCCGGTTGTATCCGACATCGTATGTTTACTTTGGTGTTCGTTAATTACAGCTAAGCGGCTTGCACCATGATCTGAAGCAATGATAACTTTTCTGACTTCTTCTTGCAGTAGCAAGCTCTTGGCTCTATAAAGTGCGTCTTTTATGACTTTTAACTCAGCCACTATGTGAAGTGGTAGCTTACTATCACCGTCGCATTCGTAATTAAAACGATCTTCACCTTTGTGTTTGATGTCATCCAAACGCTTTGTCTGCTGCTTTGGCCCTTTCCACTCATCATAGAAAGACTTGTTTTTACTTGTCAAAGTGGGGAGAACGGCACGGCCAATCTGAACATCCATCTTCAATCCGATTTTAGCGCAGATGCGCTGAATGTAGCCTAGAAATTCAACACCCAAAGCATCAATCCAAATCATGCCGTTTTTACCGTCATTGTACTGTTCAACAAGTGAGCCACGTGTTGGCAACACGTTGTACTTTCTGTTGCCGTCTAAGGAATATTCCTTTACCGTTTCAAGAAATGTATTCGGAATCCTATTTAACAGTTTGTTGGTCTTGTATTCCTGAAAATATTCAGTCAAAAGTTCGCCATTTTTGCAACCGAAGGCATACTTACATAAGTAATCATTCAGCTCAGGGAAAATAGTGACTATTTCTTTGGGAACAGCGCCCAGCGAAACGATTTCCTTTATTATCTCGTACTGTTCCTCTTCTGTGTTATCTGTAAGGTAATATATTCTCTGCGACTCGCGTTGCTTTGACTTTGCAAGATACGAATTGATTCCCATGTCTTGTGCAGCCTTTAGCAGTTCTTTTCTCTGAGGATAAAATACGCCGTATTCCTTGCTCTTCGGAGAATATGAGAGAATCAAATCGAACAAATTCTTCTTGTATGCTGAATAATTCACAGAAGTTGCCACAACTGCCCGCAGGTAATCATTAGCTTCTGATGGGTTCAATTTGAGTTTGAGATATTCCCTCCAACTTGTGAGCTCATAAGAACCGGAAATGTCTGGATTCTCCAAAAACTCACTCCAATGCTCGTCATCCAAGCAATTTTCCGGAAGTTCAAAATGGAGATCTTGTTCACGTATTGCATCGTAAGCAGAGGAAATCTTCCTTGTCGGATCAACATTCAAGCTGGTTTTTACATATACATTGCCGTTAGCACCGTCCTCGAGCACAGCAATAAGATTCTTATACCCTTCGCACAATTGTGGTCCGATAGGAAATTCGACTGAAATTACAGAAAAGTCAAGCTCGGAATCCACGCAGCAGAAACGTCTTGCGTTGAATTTACGATCTGCATTGTTGAGTTTTGAAAGTTCCTGTTTTATTCCTCTGCATAATACAACGGTCTTAGGTGAGGGGAGATTTTTCAAACTGTATAGAATGTCAATATTGCCTCCGCAGGTAATATATTCTCCGACACCGAGAATCAGCTTTTCATTATGTTCTTCCTTAACCGCGTCAAGAAAACCGTCGAGATCCGGATATGCGTCTGCACTGCAAAATTCACTGACCTTGACCTTCTTTAATGATGCGAAACGATGCAGAAGAAGCCGATACTCATTGCTCCCGCTTACAGAGACAAAATACGGATATATGTTATCACTGCCTAAGTATTCGCTGATATTCTCTATGGCCTCATTAACGGCAATTGATTTCATATCAAATACCTTCCTTGCTGATAATTGATATACCTACTTCAACATCCTCCTGGACAAGTTTACGCAAGTATTTTTTTGCCTCTTCAGCATCCATTTTATCAATCCGTTGCATGACAACAGAGTTACCACCGGTTCTGTATTTGGAATTAGCAAGCTTTTCGATTTCGGTAGATACAGCGGGATCACCATACCATGAATAAGGTGCCTTCGGTATAACCTTTTCCAAATGGTCTCTTACTGCGTCCAAATCAGTCAGTATTGCATAGTATTTCTTTACGATTACGCGAATAAATGCTGTATCGATTTTGGATTTATCCGTAAGTGAAGCTATGAATCCTGGATTACTCTTCAGATAACTCAATGCGTCGGACACCTTAGAAGCTTCTGTGTTGGGGTAATTTATGGCATCAAACAGTTTAAATGCATTTACTTGCTCATCTACCGAAACCATGGCCTTTATAGGTGTACGGTTCTTTTCACTCCATTCATAGGCGTTCTTGGTGCCTGTTTTTTCTTCCCAAAGCTCAAGCAATCTGAATCGTTCCTGTTCGCTTCGAATTTCATCTGAAATTGCGGAAACATTCTTTTCAAATGTAGACTTGTCGTCGGTAAACGAAGAGGCAGGCAACGTATTGTATACTTTTCTAACTTCTGCATCGTTGAAGCCGACTAAGTACAGAGAATAAGTCTCTTTAAAAATTGCAATTTTTTCTTCCTTCAATGCGGAAATGATAGAAGCTTTTTCAGTGAGTTCTGCAAGGAATTTCTCGTGTTTTTCATGAGAAATCTCTCCATTTTCGGCAATGTCTTTCAGACAGCCAATGAAATACATGAGCTCAGGACATTTGGCGGTGATCACACTCGCCGGAGACTTAATATAACGCGTATATTCCTTCCATGCCTGCATGCAAGAAAAGAAGGATGCCGACTTTATTCCCAACTGAGTGCTTTGGAGAATAATCTTGTAGTCGACGAGTAACTTCCGCAATTCCTCTAATCCGGTATCCATATTCCAAAGCCATGTTGCTTCGCCAGAACCTATTTGCTTTTTAACATCAGCCATAACATCGGGGATCCCTATGGCCTCTGCACAGGTTAATAGCTGGCCTTCTTCAAAATCATGAAGAAATTCTCCCATTGCTTTATATCCATTTTCGGATGTTAAGAGCTGAGCTAAATTGTCAATGGAAGAAGGTACTGCAAGAAGCATTTTACCCATTTGACCGGCAAGAGTAGGGACATTCCCGCCGTTTTGCGAATTCGATATTTCCGCAAGTTTGTCAATAAATCCTTCCAAGCTGTTTGTGTCAATAGCCTTGAAGCACCAGATGGGATAGCCGATATCTCTCAGCTTGATTCTGACTTTTGACGCGGCCTGTTCTACGGAAAGATTTTCCGCAATGCCGAACGCCTTGGCTGCAAAATCAACAAAGGCCTTCTGGTCGGGCGTCATTATTTCAATATACTTCTCTTTGTAGTTTTTAATCGGAGAAACCTTATTCTTAACATACTCTCCGATGTCATTCCCGAGTTCTTCGGCAGTCATTTTGCCACCGTCATCACCCGCAGAACCGACACCATATCTGTAGGGCTCATCGGAATAATCACTCAGAAGGAACCCCGCAAGGTATGCATACATTGAGCAAGGCATAAAGCCTTCCTTCATCAAATAATCAAAGATGTCACTGATAGCAATACGAACATCCTTCTCAAAAACTCCATCTATAAGGGTTTTTACCTTCAGTTTGAGCTTGGAAATGCTCAGATGCGGCTTGACTTCCTCAAAATGCTCAATTCCAAGCGCATCTCCGAGCATAGCCTTTACATACTTCTCTTGGAAAATGCCGGGTCTTGTGAAGTCGACGGTCTTTGCCATAGCAATGCCTTTTTTGGCAGCATCAGCATACTTTGCATCTGTAAAGAACTGATCAGAAACATTGCAATTGTCAAAAGACAGAGGGTAAACTTTTAGTACGACTGCTGCAAGCTTTTCTTTGAGAAGAGTCATGCTGGGAGCATTTTCTTTGAAGTCAGCGTCAAAGTAAACCGTGAATCTTCCTCCCGCAATATCATTCTTCCAGTCTGCAAGAGTACGTTTAACATCTGTTTGTTTATTGTCGGCAAGACGGGGATCTTTCGGCCTCCAGTACTCCGTTTGCGCGGCAACACTAATCCACTGTTCAAAACGATCTGCCCCCATAATATTGGATGTGGCATCAATGAAAATGATATCCGCATAAGCAGAATCCCGTACCGCTTCGGCTATCTTTAGACGAAGGGTTGTTTGCTCTTCCTCGGTTCTGGAGATGCAAATTACCGCATTGAACTTGTAGGATTTCGGCATATTATTTATTCTGTTGACTGTGACTTTGAAATTATCTACCGTTGCATATTGGAAATTGTATCTTGCACGCAAAGCAGAATTAAAGGTAAACGCTGACATCAAATCGCCGTCATCGATGAGCTTTGCAGTTTTGGTTTCTTTACGCAAACGATCCTTAATTGCATCAATCTGCACCTGATCTCCGGCAATGGCAGAAGCGGCAAATTCTTCAACAGAGCCGTTAGTGTCGATATAAAGAATCTTCTTCTGAACGAGCTGATTTCTCGCAATATTGATGGCACGGTTGTTCTCCATGGAATCGTCGCCTTCAAAAGCAAGTCCAAGGTTCTGCACTGTCGGACGCAACAGTTCCACACCGTTATTCATCTTTTTGCTGATTGCCTGCATCATAAGGACAGCTTTAAGAACACGCTGTTCTTCACGGTTCAGCTTGGCGGCGTTACTGGGGTATGTATCAAGGATTGTTGCAATAGCAATATCTAGGTTGCTCTTGCCTTGCGTATCGGAGTTTTCATCTCCGCCTTTTTCGTAGAAGAAATCCCAAAGGTAATCAATTGTAAGGATTTCATTATCCTCGGGCGAATGGTTCTCAATGAACCACTGAAATGCGTGCAAATCATTAGACTGTCTATTCTTAATAAAGTTGAACATACTTCTCTGATTAGAAGCAAAGTTCTTTGCAAAATGCTTCAGCAAAAGAGCGGCCATGGGATGAATGGGGAAGATACCCTTCATCACATCATCGTCTACCTTTACAACTTCACATACCGCCTTTCTGGAGAAAGGCATGTAGCTTGTTAGCTCGTCGGCGAAACCTTCGTATTCATCTTTTGCGACATCTTTTATTTTCATTGCGCGCTTAATAAGCCAGAACGCAATGTTATCAGGCATTTCAATTGTTTTATGTACAAAACGGTCATAGACAATGTTGAAAGCATCTTTTGTCCTCTTGTCTGAATCCGAGAAGAAAGAGCCCGCCATATGCGTTACAATAACCATATAAAATGGCTTGTCGTTTGCAAGCTCTGCTAAAGACTGGAATACATCCAAAGCAGTCGGGTTATTCTTGAAAAAGGAAGAAAACTCGTCCCACAGAAAAACGATTGCTTTTAACTGGTTGCTCTCAATAATGTCTGTGAGCCAGTCCTTCAAATCCTGCATTTCAATATTGAACGGTTTAATACCTTTCTCTTCACCTATACGCAGAATATCAGTGAGGAGCGCATCCGAACTGGCAGAAGGATTGTTTAACTGTGCTATAATGTCATCAGCGTTTTTGCCGCTTAAGCTGCCCAGAGAGCGATACTGCGGCATCGAAATAATAGCGTTGAAATATGCTTTGTTGGCATCATCTGAAAGCCACTGGACAACTTTACCACGCAGTGTCTTGTTGCCGTTATATGCAATGCCTGCCTTATCAAGCGCATCGGAAACGCTGTCAAATACAGCAGTGATAAACTTCTTAATTGTGGTAATTTCACCGCTGTTGTAGCGGAACACAGTGACAATTTTCCCCGACCTTTGTGCGAAAAGTTTGTCCTCTAAGTCCGGGGCTTTTTTGAATTCATCGTGATTTTTTTCAAAGTAGTTACGAAACTCCTTTTCGGAGCATTCCAATAAATTCTTCAGTGCCCACACAACTCTGGACTTACCGGTGCCGTATGAGCCCTCAATCCAAATACCTTTTCTGAGCTCAGTGTTTTCCCTGCTGAGCATAAGCTCGACAGAAGAAAGCAGCTCGACAAAGGTTTCATGAGGATAGGTATATTGCCACTTATTGCCCGGATTTTTCACGGAGTCCGGGTTAATTTCCGGATAGTAGTTTTTGTCTATTTCAAAATATTCGCTATATTTCATTCTCCTTCACCTCTTAAAACAGATCGAGCACATCTGCGGATGTGTGATAGTCTCTCAGTGCTATCTTCTCCAAATCGTGTGTAAAGTCTGCATCAATGAAGTCATTGTATTTTGCGGAAAGGCCTCTGAGCATTGCTTCCATCTCATCTCGCTCAAAGCCGAATATCTTAACCGGGCTGATGCCGACAGAATCTATGGCTACATCCATCAGCGTGCTCAGGTTAAACTGATAGTATCCCTCGCAAGCCTCAGCATATCTATACAGAGCATAGAGAAGAACGAGCTTACTCGATAAGGTGCTCTTGCAGCGTCGCAAAGAGGATATTTGACGCCCAGAATTCTCCGTTATTCCAAAGTTGATGACATATCCTAATGGAATTTCAGTCAGTCTCTTAAATGCCTTGAGAATAGATTTTGCATCCTTCGGACTGATTTCAGCTTCAACAAGTTTATCCTCAAGGTACTGACGCGGAAATGTCTCATTAATTGGCATATTATCAATATACCACTTTATTTGCGGATTTTGATAAGCCAGTTGGACAAGTATCAATCCCCACGCTTCCTCCGACTCCCACCCTAATCGCATTACAACATCGTAAAACTGGGTTGTTTTGTTTTTCTCAGCCAGTTTTGCATCTGATAAAAACCGTTTAAACATACTAGTTTGCATAGGACCAAGCGTATTATCTGTAAAAAACTCATTTCCTTTTTCAAAGAAATTTTGGATCCACTCAATTTTGGGGGCATGGTCTGCAAACGTGTTTATACTCTTCATTACTCTCCCTCCGTTTTTTGGTAACTGCATAGAGTGATAAGCTAAACAGCCATCATCTATATTATGACATTGCTTGCAGTGCAAGCAATTGGTAATCACCAATCCATCTTTAAAGGAAATACACCCGTTTCTACAATTTGCTTCGCAAACCCCACACTTTACACAGTATGCTGCTTTGTGAAATACCTGTTTGAAGAGCTTGCATTCGCTACTTTTATCGTATTGCTTTGGGACGGTAATTCTAAATCCGTTACTTATCTGCTCGACATCATATTCAAAGCTAACTTCGCCAAGCGTCTTTATCCATTCATGCCAATCAGTTGATGGATTCTTAATTGTGATAACAAGATTGTCTCCAATTATCTCTTCAGTGTACTTCGTTTCATTGCCAATAATATCTCTTCCGTTTTTACGTTCGATCCAGCCTCCATTTGTTATATATGTGTTTATATTTTTATCAGCAATGGTATCTCTAATAATATCAGTATACTTATCTATCTCATTCTTATAGCAAAGATATCTAAAGCTATCTGATTTACCGCCACCCATCGGGCAAAACAGGCAGCCTGCTCTGGAGTTTCCTTTTTTGTAGGTGTTATTAATCGGAAGGTTATGCGAAAAGATGTACAGCCAAATTTCCGCAGATGTCCATTCCAATATCGGGTTATGGGAATACTGTCCTTTTTGCTTCTTCCCGAAATTTTCCTCGTCATAAGTGGCACGAGTGGCACTTTCATGCGCTCTTACTCCGACAAAGTCCATTCCCACATAGTCGTTCTTTCCCAAAACCTCACGGATTTTCAGCGTCTGAGGTGCGGCCTTGTGAACAGTACAGCACCAGCGAAGAACCCTGGAGGGAGGTCCGAACAGACGCCAACTTTCTTCAGGTTCGAAATGCGATGCCGCACGGTAGAAGTTTATACCCTCCTCTTTGCATTGCTTCTCGACAATATCAACCAGTTCATATGTATCCGGAAATTCCATCTTTGTATCACCGAATACAACCATATAGCTGCTTCTCGGCAATGCTTTTTTCACAAGCTCAAGAAGTACTATACTGTCTTTGCCGCCGGAAAAGGCAACATGGAAACAATCAAGTGATTTCTGTCGACGCTTATACACATCATAGATTTTTTTGACTGTTATCTGTTCTATAATTGCAAGCGAGTCTCTGTTCGCTTCTACCATAGCGGAGATGTCGATTTTCTCAAGAACTGTACCGTTTGGAATTACACGAACCTTCTCACCGTTTTCTTCTTTCATTGCGAATTCCAGCGTAGGCTTTTCGCAAAGCGAGCCGCCCTTTGTATTGAAAATGACTTCTCCCTTGTAGATATACCGCGCGGCCTCAGCCCACATATAAGGGACATCCTGCTGCTTCTCGTATATCAGATAATCATCAACGCCCAGATAATCAAGCTCCTGAGCATAGACCGGTCTCGGCTCTTTTGATACAAGTGAAGTAGTATCTGTAAGTATTATGCCGCCAGTTTCGGCATCGTATTTATATTCGTACAAGGGATTATTCCTCCTTGAGTCTCATTTCCTGAGCTGTCGCTAAAACCTCATTGAGCTTACTCCTTCTCAACCAGTATTTATGGGCAGAAAAGAAGTCTCCAATCGTTTTCTCCGTCAGCTCCAATCCGCTACCTGCGGCGGCTTTTGCCAGAAGAGATGTGTAGTTGTCAAAAGTCATATGAATCGGGTATATTGCGCCGATAATATCCTGCTTTGCAGGACCGCCCATTGAACGAAATTCTTTGCTGTAATGACTGCAAAAACTGTCTAGTAGAAAAGAGTTCCATGGGAAGTCCTCAACATAGGGAAAGGAAGTAAAACTTTTAATGTCAGCCAAAGGAACCACGCTATTTTGAACATACATCGAGATTGCGTAGTCGATTGCTTCGACATCAAAAGACACCATATCGTTATGCACAAATGTTTCTTTGTCAACTCTGATCATGTTGTCAAAAGCGGCGCTTAATCCGTATGTGAAGCGACCACTGATATCCCGTTCATATGCTTCTATCTCATTAACGGATATCTGCTCGTGTTCAAGGCAAAACTCCTTCATCACATCGTACACTCGGACTTCTGCGCCTTTTCTTGTGATGATTGAGCGCTTCCTGTCGTAATCTTCCGATAGATACCTATCAAACAGGAGCGTCTGCAATGCAGAAGCATTGATGCCGGGATTCATGCATTCACTTTCATAAACATCAATGCTTCCAAGCTTGGAAAAGTTATTTTCGGTTATATCTTCTTCTATACTTCTCCTTGCGGCTTCAACATCGTTTTTCGACAAATATATTTTCCCAGAAAGAGCATATACTTCGTCGCCCATAGAGACGAACTCAGGGCTTCTGGAACAGGTCAAACGAATCTGATAAAGGTCAACATACGGCAGGCGACTTTTTATCTCATGGTAGTCGATATATATATCATTCCCGTAAGCACGTATTATGTCATCAACCAAAGAGTCGTTCTTTGAAAAGCACGCATATGCCTTATAGAAAACCATTTCAGGCGCAACAGCCTCAAGTACCGTTTTTAACATCTCTGCCGAGAAAATCTTATCCGCAGAAAGCTGTTCTGAAAAAGCGTTGTACAGTTCTTCGTAATACACTAAACGATATTCTTGTTCCCGAATATTATCGATTAACTTCTTGAGAAATTCCTTCGTTTCCTTAGAAGGAACATATATCTTGTCTTCATACTCCAATCCAACCTGAAGAGCAAGTGCATCAAGATCTATATTGTCTTGGAAGTCTCTGCCTGTAGTATTTTTATAAGCAGCTGCAAATTTCTTTCTCGCAATTTGCGATGACTTGCGAAGGCCATTCGGAAAGATATCAGAAATAATCGTTCCCGCAATTGAAAGCAACTCGGCTGAAAAAACTGTCCGAATATTTTGAACCTTTAAAAGTGCTTCCATTTGGTCCTTATTGCCCTTGGTGTAAGTGATGTTGACATCCTCGTAACTTGTACCGCAGATATCTAGCATAGTTTTTATATTTACAATGACTGTAGTTGCGGATATGTTTAGTTCTACATATCTGTCAGGAGCGAATTCACCCGGAGAACGCATTAAAGAAATAGAATGACAGTTTCCAACAAACGGAGCTGACGCTCTTCCATACACTTTTCCAACTACACTATCAATTTCATTTGAATAATCAGCATAGAGTTTTTTCAGAAGCGCTATATAAAGGTCACGCCATTTAGGACGGATCAGTATTGCCTGCCCTCTATATGTGAGACTGTTTACACGCGCAAACGACATGTCCGGGCAGTCGTTAAAATCTACGACAAATACATCTGTATCATTCAGGGCGGGGTGTGCAATGTCATGTTCAATCATATATCTTGCTTCCTTGAGCAATTCCTGAAATCTGCTGTTTTGATTTCTATACAAGTTTACCGTTTCTTGAAACAGCTTAGTTGCAGGAACATAAATTTTTCGGCCTTTATAGGCAGAATCCATGCTTTGCATTTGATAAGATATACCGTTTTCATTTCGAAAAATCTCATCAATCTTCCGCCCTCGATGTAAGGCCATGGCTCGTAAGTCCGCCGAAACACGCCTGATAATATAGGCTCTTGGTTCACTCTTTTTACAAGCTAAGAGGTAACCGTTTAAAAGTACTACGGATTCGTATATATCCCATTTAGGCTGACTATTCATACAGCTAGTCCTCGATTATCTCAACAATGTCTTCAACATTGCAATGGAAGATACCACAAAGAGTCGCAATCTCTTTTAGGGAAACATACTCGTTTTTTGTAAATTGTCCCATCATGTATTGACTGAATCCGGCAGCTTGAGCAAGATCGCGTTTTGTCATTTTATTGTTCTTCATCAGTTTCCAAAGTCTGTCATAGCTCACGCGCATAGCCGATAGTCCTTTCTCATTTATCCCAATCAGGGCGCAATACGCCTATTTTCACAGGTTATCAATGGATATTTTATCACAACGCTTCGAATAATTCAATGATATAGGGTTATTTTCTCGATATTTTTCATAAGTTGTCGTTTTTGCTCGACATTTGCATGCGAAAAAAATCCAGCATCAAGCCCATCTCTGAGCTCGGCGCTGGATAAAATAAGGCTTCATTTTACGGATTCAGTACCCCATATCCGAGAATTTCATAATGCCCTGCTGGATACTGATTTACGCGGTAGCTATCGTCAGAGTTGTGCGTTGCGCTTACGGAACTGCCGTCGTGCAGAGTTGACAAACTGCGCAGGGAACTCATTCGCAAATACCACATGGAACTCGTCAATAAAAACGTGGGTGTGCTTGCGCTTCTTCCCGTTGAGGGGCACACGGTTGAGCATGCCTGTTGTCGTTCGTTTTCACTGATATAGGCTTGATGATGGTTACGCAAAAGGTACAATTTGTATTTCTCTTTGGAAAGTATAATATCAAGAAAGACGCTAAGGAAAGTGCTTTGAATATTAGTAGCTAAGCAGCTCGGAGAAAATAATTATACCCCACTATGCCATTGACTTTGAGGGTATAGTGGGGTATAATTTTGCATAGAATAGTATCTCACAGGAGGCGCGCTATGGAGTTATCTGAAATGCAGGCACGGGCGGCGGAGCTGGAACAGCAGATTTCTGCTTTGCCAGCTGGCTCTGTTACGAAGAAAACCGTCAACGGCAAGGACTATTTCTACCATCGTTGGACAGAAAACAAGAAGCGGCGGGAGAAGTATATTCCCGCTGACGAATTGGAGAATTTCCGCGCCCAAATCGAGCGGCGGAAGGCGCTGGAACAGGAGCTGAAGGCGCTGAAAAAGCAGTTGCCCAAGGCGAAATCTGCGAACCCTTCCGCATTTACCACCAATGTCCGCACCAGCGAGGCGCTGCGTTCCTTTGTGGCGTCTGTTCGCGGCTATCGCAGGCGCGAGTGCTTCCGGCAGCTGCACGACTTTGTCTATGGCGAGCCGCAGGACAAGGTGTTCATTCTCTACGGCCTGCGCCGGACAGGGAAAACCACCATGATCCGCCAGATTTTTGCGGAGATGAGCGACACGCAGCTTGCCAAGGCTGCGTTCATTCAGATCACCGCAAAAGATACGCTGGCAGACGTGAACCGCGACCTCAAGGCATTGGAAGCGCAGGGCTTTCGCTATGTGTTCCTCGACGAAGTGACGCTGATGGAGGATTTCATCGAGGGCGCGGCGCTGTTTTCTGACGTGTTTGCGGCCTGCGGCATGAAAATCGTGCTCTCCGGCACGGACTCGCTGGGCTTCCTCTTTACAGAGGACGAGCAACTTTATGACCGCTGCATCCTGCTGCACACCACATTCATCCCTTACCGCGAGTTTGAATCCGTTCTCGGCATCCATGGCATCGACGAGTATATCCGCTACGGCGGCACCATGAGTCTCGGCGGCGTCCACTACAACGAGACCTCCACCTTTGCCAGCAAGGAAAGTACCGACGAATATGTGGACACCGCCATCGCCCGCAACATCCAGCACTCCTTGCGCTGCTATCAGTACGAGGGCCATTTCCGCCATCTGCGGGAGTTATATGAGAAGGGCGAGCTGACCAGTGCCATCAACCGGGTCGTGGAGGACATCAACCACCGCTTCACGCTGGAGGTGCTGTCGCAGGATTGGAAGTCCCACGACCTTGGCATTTCCGCCAGCAATCTGCGCCGGGATCGGAAGAACCCGACGGACATCCTCGACCGCATCGACCTTGCGCTTGTCACCGACAGTCTGCGGAAGCTGCTGGAAATTCGCAACAGGGCAGAGCAGGCCGTAGCTCTGGACGATGTTCACGCGGCGGAGATCAAGGAGTATCTGGACTTGCTGGACTTGACGCGGGAGATCGATGTGCTGCATCTGCCGGATGTCAGCACGAAGTCCAGCCGCACGGTGATCGCACAGCCGGGACTCCGCTATGCGCAGGCGGATGCGCTGATCCGCAGCCTGTTGCTGGATGAAACGTTCAGTGCGCTGTCTCTGGCAGAGCGCACCGCCGTGCAGCAGCGCATCGTGACCGAGATCAAAGGGCGGATGTTGGAGGACATCGTCCTGCTGGAAACCAAGCTGGCAAACCCCAAGAAGCAGGTATTTGTCCTGCAATTCCCTGTGGGCGAATTTGACATGGTGGTGTTTGACCCGGAGGCAGGCTCCTGCCGGATTTTCGAGATCAAGCACAGCGAGGAAGCTGTCCCGCAGCAGTACCGCCATCTGATCGACGAGCAAAAATGCGCCCAGACCGAGCACCGCTACGGCCCGATCACCGGGAAGTTTGTCCTTTATCGCGGGGAAAGTCAAGTGGTAGACAGCATTCAGTATCAGAACGTGGAAGAATATCTGCGAAACCTTGCTTGACAAAACCGCCGCCCTGACTTCAAATCGGGGCGGCAGTTTTATGCAGGCGCAAAATCGGATAAACTTGTCATACGACAAGTTGTACGTCGGAATTGACTTGACGTATGACAAGTGAAAAGATATAATGATTTTGAGGTGAGGTATATATGCAGCTGACGAAAGAAAAGCAGGATCTGACGTATTTGTCGTGGTCCGTTTATCGCAATTCTTCCGGAACAGCTGGTTCTTTTCTGAAAGCATACTCCGAACTCGGCGGAAAGAAGGCCTATTACAAACTCTCAAACTTTGATAAAGCGCGTGGAGTCATCGGGCATGAGTGCGTGAATGAGCTGATCGTTGACCGACTGCTGACGATACTGGGAATTCCGCATTTGTCATACCAACTGATTCATGCAGACGTGACCGTAGACGGCAAGGCGCATGAAGTATATCTCTGCGCGTCGGAGGATTTCAAGGCAAAGAGCGAATCAAAGATTGCCTTGGATGCCTACAAGGAGCTGGAGGCTTTGCCGGATGAATCTGCGCTGGAGTTTTGCACTCGCATGGGCTGGGAAGACTATATTTATCAGATGCTTGTCGTGGATTATCTGATTCTGAACCGGGATCGCCACGGCGCCAATATCGAGGTACTGCGCAACAGCCGAAAGAAGACAGTTCGTCTGGCACCCCTGTTTGACCACGGCCTCTCTTTGCTTTGCAGCTGCCTGGATGATGCTGCGGCGGTTGCGTTCGATGTGATGGCCGACAAGCCCTGCAACAACTTTATCGGCTCAAAGTCCACATGGGATAATCTGCGTATCATTCCGAAGGATAAAATGCCGGAGCTGATGCCACTTCACGAGAACGACAAGCAAGTTCTACTGGAAGGACTGGACGGCGTGATCTCTCAGACGCTTCAGGACAAGATATGGGAAATGATCTGGAAAAGGCGGTGCGCATATGAAGATTTTTGCCATTCGAGATGAATCGACGCAGGAGCAGAAAGATCTGGCGTACCTCCTGTACTACGAGCAGGAAAAGCGGTTCTACATTGAGCTACCGGAGAACGCGGACGCATGGGAGACACCGCTGCTGCTGGACTCCTTTGTGACGCGCGGGGAAACCACGGTCAATTCCTATTGGAGCAGAATCTGGGTGGAGCAGCGGATCGTTCCGCCCGACCGTCAGAATATCGGAGAGATTTTGCGCGACAATCATCTGAAGGAATATGATGAGTACGAGCTACTGATGCTGGCAATGGGGCGATGCGCGCAGGACGACTACTATCTCGTTCCTATTGGCGAAAAGGAGCTTCCGGAAGAAATTGCAAAGCGCTTCTCAAAGCGAATTGAAGATGTGCTACCGCTGGAGGATCATTGCCTGCTGGTGTTTTTCCGGGATGGCGCGGTGAAGAAGTGCGATTTGCAGAAGCACTTTGAAAAGACGAAGGCGTTTCAGATCCTTCTCAAGAAGCCGGACTATTTTCAGCATGTGCAGATGCAGACGGGCGGATACGGCGTTGCGTGGGATGTGAACATGACCGTTTCGGATACGCTGCTCTACCGGATCGGCAAAAGTGTTCCTCTGACGGCGGCTGATTTCCGGAACTTTGCCGCCCACAGAGTCATCAACGCAGCGGAAGCGGCGGAGATCTTGGGCTGCTCCCGGCAGAACATCATTGACCTAACAAAACGCGGAAAGCTCCATCCGATCAAATCCTCGGAAAAGAGTACGCTGTATCTCAAAAGCGAGATCCTGAAACGGAATTGGCAGTGAATATGAGTTATACCCCATTATGGCTGTGAATGGAGCGGCATAATGGGGTATAATCATTTTGAACTATGACTTAGCGTGTGATGTGATGTATACGGTTTTGGTGTAACTTTAACAAGTGATTAGAACGTTTGAATTTATGAACACGTCCTAGGAACACCGCAGACTTTGTTAGAGGTATTTAGAACTCGCAGAGACGAAGCGCATAGTTGGGGTTCAACTGTCCATCAAAATACAACTTCCTTTTGATCCATACAAATCCATCCCCCTTTGAAAGAACAGCAACATCTGTAGGCCCACCAACGGTTTGCTGATTGCCATCAATTGCAAAAGTACGCTTCAATGTTGTCATATTAACAAGATTTTCTGCAAAGAAAGCCATTTCCGCTAATGGTATCAACTGCACACTATTCAAGATTGGCATGACATTACTGTTCTGAATAGTGGTATCAATCGCGGATGCAATTTCATTTTTTACAGAAAGAAATGCTTCTTTCAATTCATTTTTCTGTGATTCTGTAAATGTATCTGGTATGGCATCTATCTTTGCATTGACTATAGATTCTACTTTTTGCGGAATATAGTTGATAAAAGTGTTTGATATTCCTTTGCAAAATGTAAGAATAACATCTATTTGTGCCAATGGAACAATTTTTGATTGATTATTGCTTTCTTCATAATTCTCAATAAGTTTATATTTCACCTTGCCCCCGACAACATTATAGAGTTCAATATGGGTAAATTTAGGAAATGCATCATTTCTTCCGTATCCACAAAAGAATAGACCCATTGCATTTGAGGTTTCTTTTGCTAGGGGTAAGTTAAAATACTCACAAATATAATTCCAAAAGCGTTCCTTTTGAGCAGGGTAGTTATTTAATTCAGGGACAATCATATTAATAAGGCTATCAAAATCAGATTTATATGTTGTTCCTATGTAAGAACTGACATCATAGTTTTCAATCTTTATTGCACCTTGTATAACTGCAGATAAATCATTTAGAATATTATCAATTTGTGTAGCTGTATCATCAGTTGCCATGATGTTTTTGATCTTCTTCCCCCAGTCAGAAGCAAGACCCTTAATAAGTTCATAGCAATGGTTAGTTTCTGCTGTGTCGAATTTGTAGTAGTTATTCTTTTGCTCGATAAACTCTACAAATGATGGGAGTATTTCAAAAAAATCATTTACTTCACTTTTGGAATCAAGAAAAGTGCGAAATTCTTTTAGAACTTGATCAATGGAAACATTATGTATTACAGTAGCACCATATGTAATTACACCGTATACATATTTTCGTGATATGGAGAAAACTTTGTTCATAGAGTTATAGAACATTTTATTTCCAGTATAAGTTCCTGCACTGTCGGCGGCCAAAGCAATGCCATTCCTGTTAACTATACATACACCTACACTCATGATAAGCCTCCAATCGTATTTCAAAATAGCAAATGAACTTGCTAATGCTCTACTTTATAATTTTATACACATATACCCAATGACCATTTTTTCGGTATTTAGCCAGTTTATTTGTTTCTGCTAAATCTGATAGAATCCGATTCGCCGTCGCTGCCGAAACCCCGCACAGCTTCCGCACGTCGGCATTCATGATATACTCGTGCGTCTGCAAGAACTGCTCAATCTTCTGCCAGCGCAGAGTTTTCTTGTCCATCTTTCCATCGCTCATTGCATCACTCGTATGGATGGCGTCGATGAGCGATGCTTTGATGACGGAGAGCATAAACTCGATGAACGCGGGGGACTCGCCTGCATCGTTGCTGGCATTGATGGCATCGTAGTATTCCTGCTGATGGTCGTGGATGATGGACTCGACTGGCAGCCATGCAAACACAGGATTCCATTTAGAGAGCAGCAATGTATGCCAGAGCCTTCCAACGCGGCCATTGCCGTCTGCAAAGGGGTGGATCAGTTCCAGCTCATAGTGGAACACACAGCTTCGAATCAGCATGTGCAGGTCGCTGTGCTTTGCCCAATCCAACAGCTCCATGACCAGATCAGGCACATACTGCGGCAGCGTGCCAAAATACAGGACATGCCCCTCCTGATCGACAACGCCAACAGGCCGCGTGCGGAACATGCCGGACTCCTCTACAAGCCCGCGAGTCATGATACCGTGAGCGGTCAGCAGGTTGTCCACGGAGTAGGGGTCAAGCTCGTCCAGCCGCTCGTAAATCTCATAGGCGTTCTTGACCTCGGCAATGTCCTTGGGCGGAGCCAGAACATGCTTGCCATTCAGAACGGCGGTGACCTGTTCCAAGCTCAGAGTGTTCTGCTCAATGGCAAGCGAGCCGTGAATAGTGCGGATCCGATTGGTGCGGCGCAGATTGGGATTGCTTGAAAGATGATCGTGAGCGGAAAGTCTGCCAACCAGCTCTGAAATCTCTGCAACGTCATCAATGATTTTGTTCGTAATTTGAAAAGGCGGCTGTTTGTTTTTCATGAGTACCTCACAGCATAGTTTGGTTATCCATATTATAGCATACATCGCTCATTACATCAATCATTTTCTTGATTCACATGAGTGATGCCCTCCGAACGGGCACAATCAGCGCGCGAAAACCTCTGCCTATCCGCAGAAATTTTCAGATTCTTCCCTTGGGTACCTTTTCAAATGGATTCCAATCCGATATAATATACCAATCAACCTAACGAATAACGCGAGGTGCCGCCATGAAAACGAAAGATACGCCGAAGCAATATGTCATCTATTCCCGCAAGTCCAAATTCACCGGCAAGGGCGAGAGCATTGAGAACCAGATCGAGCTTTGCCGCCAGTACATCGCCATGCACTTTGGCGAGGAAGCGGCGGAAAACGTGCTGGTCTACGAGGACGAGGGCTTTTCCGGCGGCAATCTGGAGCGCCCGCAGTTCAAGAAAATGATGAAGGACTCCCAGAAGATCGCCTTTGCCGCCATCGTGGTCTACCGCCTCGACCGCATCAGCCGCAACATCGGCGACTTTGCCAAGCTCATCGAGGATTTGGGCGACCGGCACATTGACTTCATCTCCATCCGTGAGCAGTTTGACACGTCCTCGCCCATGGGCCGCGCCATGATGTACATTGCGTCCGTGTTCTCCCAGCTGGAGCGGGAGACCATCGCCGAGCGCATCCGGGACAATATGCACGAGCTGTCCAAGACCGGACGCTGGCTGGGCGGCACCACGCCCACCGGCTACGCCTCGGAGAGCCTGTCCAGCGTAACGGTGGACGGCAAGGTGAAGAAGGCCTGCAAGCTCAAACCCATCCCGGAGGAAATCCAGCTGGTCAAGACGATCTTCGAGGTGTTCGTGGAGACCGGCTCTCTCAGCAAGACTGACCAGTACCTTTTGGAGCACCGCTGCGTCACGAAGCGCGGCAAGCAGTTCACGCGCTTTGCCATCCGGGGCATTCTGACCAACCCGGTCTACATGATCGCCGACGAGACGGCGTATCAGTATCTGAAAGAAAACAATGTTGACCTGTTTGCCGAGCGTTCGGAATTCGACGGCGAGCACGGCATCATGGCGTACAACCGCACGCTCCAGCGCCCCGGCAAGGCAAACCAGATCCGCCCCATGGAGGAATGGATCGTGGCGGTGGGCAAGCATCCGGGCATCATCGCAGGCAGCGATTGGGTGCGGGTGCAGGCCATGTTGGATGTCAACAAATCCAAGAGCTACCGCAGACCCCGCAGCAACGTGGCGCTGCTGTCCGGCCTTCTGCGCTGCGGCGAATGCGGCGACTATATGCGCCCAAAGCTGACCAACCGCAAGAATGCGGACGGCGAGCTGATCTACACCTACATGTGCTCCACCAAGGAGCGCAGCCACGGCACGGTCTGCTCTATGAAAAACTGCAACGGCAACACGCTGGACGCTAAAATCATCGAAGAAATTCGTAAGCTGTCCGCCGATAAAGAGACCCTTGCCAAGTTGCTGGCGCAGACCAAGAAGGTTATCAGCGGCAGCAAGGAGGGCTACGATGCAGAGCTTGCGCTGCTCCGGGAAAAGCACACCGAGACGGAAGATCGTATCAAGCGGCTGGTGGAATCCCTGTCCGTTGCCAGCGACACCTCAGCAAAGTACGTCATGGAGCAGATCGACGCGCTCCATCAGGAGAGCGAGACGCAGCAGCTGCGCCTCGCCGAGCTGGAAGCCCTTACCGAACAGAGCCGGATGCTCCATCAGGAGTTCGCCTTCCATCAGGAGATGATCGAGTCCTTCGCCAGCGCGGTGGATTCTGCCACGCTGGAGGAAAAACGCCGCCTGCTGCGCACCATCGTCAAAAAGGTGGTCTGGGACGGCAAAAATGCCTATGTTTACCTCTTTGTGGAGGATGGAGAGGCAGATTTGCCGCCCATTGACCAACCTATGTATCCGTCAGGAGAGGATAGCGAATGAAATCCTGATGTATTTTCGCTCCCAACGGAAGAGTGCCCAGGATGTATCCCTGTCGGACTACATCGACACCGGGGTGGACGGGGCACCGCTGGAGCTGATGGACGTGGTGGCGGAGGACACCGACCTGCTGGAGCAGATTTGCAGTCGGGAACAGGCAGAGCAGCTCCGGGAAGCGGTGGAGCAGGTGCTCTCTCCCCAGGAGCGGCAGGTGATCGTCCTGCGCTACGGCCTGGACGGCCAGAGCCCCAAGCGGCAGCGGGAGGTGGCAGGGCTTACCGGCATCAGCCGCAGCTATGTATCCCGAATCGAGAAGCGAGCCTTAGAGAAGCTTCGTCAGGCGCTGGAGGAATGAAAATCCGGCAAAAACGTGGATTTTATTTGACTGGATGCCCTGGTTCTGGTATAATATTTCCTCAGAAAATCACAACGAAGCCTTTTGGAGGAAATAGATATGCGAATGAGAAGAATGCGCAATCTGGAGCCCAGGACGGAAAAGTGCGGGGCCTACCGGATTGGGGAACCTGCCGCGCACAAGGGAGCCTGGCGGGAACTGAAGCCCGGCTGTAGGGAGCTATGGGTGGAGGTTGGCTGCGGCAAGGGGAAATTCACCGCCGAAACCGCCCAGGCAAACCCGGAGGTGCTGCTGATTGCCGTGGAGCGGTGCCGGGAGGCCATGGTGGTGGCCATGGAGAAGGCTCAGGCCATGGGTCTTAGCAATGTGTTTTTTATCGACATGGACGTTGCCAACATGGAAGACATTTTCGCCCCCGGGGAGATCGACCGGCTGTTCATCAACTTCCCTGACCCCTGGCCTCGGAAGAAGAACGCCAAGCGTCGGCTGACTTACCGAACCTTCCTGGAAAAATACTGTCATGTGGTTCGGGAAAACGGGGAAATCCACTTCAAAACCGACAATGCCCCCCTCTTCGAGTTCTCTCTGGAGGAATTTGCCGCCTGCGGTCTGGAGGCCAAAAATCTGACCCGGGATCTGCATAAGGACGGCATTGTGGGCATCATGACGGGCTACGAGGAGAAATTCTACGGCCTGGGCACTCCCATCAACCGGTGCGAGGTAATCTGCAAGCCCTTCGTGCTGCCGCCGGAAGAGAAGAAAAAGCCCCAGGAGGCTCCGGAGGCAGCACAATGACCTATTACGGAGGAAGCTGCGACGTAGCCGTCATCGGCGCGGGTCATGCCGGCATCGAGGCGGCACTGGCGACCGCCCGGCTGGGGCTGCACACCATTCTTTTCACCATCAACCTGGACGCGGTGGGCAACATGCCCTGCAATCCGGCCATCGGCGGCACCGGCAAGGGTCACCTGGTTCGGGAGCTGGACGCCCTGGGCGGCGAAATGGGTGTGGCGGCAGATCACTGCTGCATCCAGTACCGGATGCTCAACCGGGGCAAAGGCCCGGCAGTCCACTCTCTTCGGGCTCAGGCAGACCGGCGGGAATATCAGAAGTACATGAAGCACACCCTGGAGCTTCAGGAACATCTGGAGCTGAAGCAGGCACAGATCGTGGCGGTGCTGACAAAGGACGGGGCAGTGTGCGGGGTGCGCACCCAGTTGGGGGCGGAGTATGCAGCCAAGGCCGTGGTCATCGCCACGGGAACCTATCTTGACAGCACGGTGATCACCGGCGAAAGCGTCGTTCCCTCGGGCCCGGACGGAATGCACCCCAGCGTAGGCCTGGCGGACAATCTGCGAAGCCTGGGCCTGTCTCTGCGCCGGTTCAAAACCGGCACACCCCCCCGGGTGAACCGGCGGAGCATCGATTTTTCTAAAATGGAAGTGCAGCCTGGAGACGACACCGTGGAGCCCTTCTCCTTCCGCACCACCTGTAAGCCCTGCAACGAGGCGGTGTGCTACCTGACCTACACCAACGAGGAAACCCACAGAATCATCCGGGAGAATCTCTACCGCAGTCCCATGTACGACGGCACCATTTCCGGCGTTGGCCCCCGGTACTGCCCCAGCATCGAGACGAAAATCGTCCGCTTCGCCGACAAGTCCCGGCATCAGCTTTTTATCGAGCCCTGCGGCAGAGACACCGAGGAAATGTACATCCAGGGCTTTTCCAGCAGTCTGCCCGAGGATGTGCAGGTGCAAATGCTGCGCACCGTTCCCGGCCTGGAGCACGCGGAAATGATGCGCCCGGCCTATGCCATCGAATACGAGTGCATTGACCCCACCGGCCTGAAGCCCACCCTGGAAACCAAAGCGGTGGCGGGGCTTTACGGTGCGGGACAGTTCAACGGAACCTCCGGCTACGAGGAGGCGGCGGCGCAGGGGCTGATTGCCGGCATCAACGCCGCTCTGAAAATTCAGGGCAAACCGCCCCTGATTCTCACCCGGGACACCAGCTATATCGGAACCTTGATCGATGACCTGGTGACCAAGGGTACCCAGGAGCCTTACCGGATTATGACCAGCCGTTCGGAGTATCGGCTCCTGCACCGGCAGGACAACGCCGACCAGCGTTTGACCCATATCGGCGCGGAAATCGGTCTGGTGCCCCAGGAGCAGCTGAAAGCGGTGGAGGAAAAGTATGACCGGGTGCGCCGGGAAATTGCCCGCCTGGAGGGCAGCGGCGTAGCCGCCTGCGAAGAGCTGAATGCCATGCTGGAGGCCAAGGGTTCTGCCCCGGTCACCGGCTCTGCCAGACTTGCCGATTTGATTCGCCGCCCCCAGGTGAGCTACGAGGATATCGCCCCCTTTGACCGGCAGCGGCCGGAGCTTTCTAAGGCCGTGACGGAGGAAGTGGAAATTCAGCTGAAATACGCGGGATACCTGGCTCGGCAGGAAAAGCAGGTGGCGGAATTCAAGCGGGAGGAAGCCCGGAAAATCCCTGAGGACATGGACTATCGCGCCATCGCCGGTCTGCGGCTGGAGGCCCAGGAAAAGCTCAGCACCATCCGGCCGGTTTCCGTAGGTCAGGCGGGGCGGATTTCCGGGGTCAGCCCGGCGGACATCGGCGTACTGCTTATCTATCTGGAACAGAAAAAGGGCGGCTCCCAGTGAGCCGCCCAACAACTTCATTCTAGCACAGGAGCGGGAACAGGTCAAGGCGGAAATAGTATAAATTACTAAAATCTTCTCTTTGCACAAAGAGAAATTGGCTATTTTATACAATATCCCATCTTGCAAACCGGGAATTCCTATGCTAATATAAAGGCACAAAAGGAAAGCACCTCTCCTCAAAAGAGAAAGCTTCCTTAGACAGCCGTTCTTCTGAAAGTACGAAGGAAAGACACAACGAAAGTAAGTAGGAAGTGTAAAATCTGAGAACAGGAAGAAAAATTCACCCCAAAGGCGTGAAGAACGGCAAGGCGATTGCGTGACGAACCGAAAGCATCCACTCATAAGAGCATCCCGCAGAAAGGGACAGAAAAGAAGGAATTGAGGTTTGGGGCGGAACGGAAAGACACAGCAAATCGTCAATCTGCAGAATGCGGAGGTAACCAAGATGTTAGATAATAAGAGTGAACAGAAATGACCCTTGGCTGCAAAACAACATGCTGATCACAAGGCATGGCAGTCAAGGGTCATTTCTTTTTGCGGCGAGTCGCCGCAGACGGTGCGTGCACGGGCCGGTGTGTAGTTGTAAGACGATAGGCTGCCGCCCGGTATCATTTTTGCAATGCACTGCGATAGAAGGTGTCACTGGTGTGGCCCCTTCCAGGGATTCCCTCCGGTCACAATCCGTTTCTCCTTGGCTCCCACTTTGGGGGAGCTGTCACGAAGTGACTGAGAGGGTAATAACAGGCTTTCTCCATCCTTTCATGGTGTCTCTTTCCCAAAAAAGAAAGACCGGGGGCGACCTCATCCGCCCTTCGGGCACCTTCCCCTCCCAGGGGAAGGCTTGGGGAACGGATTGCCACGCCAGTGTGAGCACTGGCTCGCAATGACACCGTATCTTTCGGGCCTTTTAATAAATTTACAGCTCATCCTCCTGGGTATCCACCCAGTCGTTGGGATGCTCGTCGGGTGCTTCCTCCGGCTCCTTTCTGGGAGGCATACCGCCGTCCTTATTCCGGCTGAAGAACAGGAAGAAGGGCTCGGTAATCCGGAACAGAATGCTCAGCACCAGGAACAATACCGCGTTTTCCGGTTCCATGGACATGTACACATCATACAGTGACATGAACCGGAAGACACAGTAGGCGATGGAAATGCCCAGCAGGGGCAGCCCCACTACCAGAAGACTGGTCGCCTGGCGGAAAATCTGCATCAGAAGCAGATCGGGAATCACGTCCTGGCGCATCATGCCGCCGAAAACCTGGAAGCACAGGCTGCCCACAAGACCCAGCAGGGAAAGGGTGAGCACCACCGTCAGAATCCGGAAGAACAGCAAAAACGCCCGGCGATGGGTGTGCTCTCCCTTCACCACATACCGGTACTGGTCAGACAGGGAGCCAAGCAGCCAGCTGTCGGCTACGGGAATCCAGGCCAGCCAGGGATTTTTCAGCCCTCTGCGCCGGGCTACGGTGTACAGAGCCAACGCGGTGAGCACATAGCTGGCCACGGCCAGCAGCATGGGAGTGCCTACCAGGTTTTGCAGCAGCAAAACCAGTAAATTCATTGTCATACGCATAAAGTTCGCACCTTACTCTCTTTATTTAGGCTATGAGAAGTGTATCACAGATTGCCGCCTCTGGCAATGGGAAACTTTGCCGGGATGCCGTCAGGCACCCCGGCAAAACACTGCGGTTTACTTCATCAGTTTGCAGACCAATTCTGTATAGGCATAGGGGTCGTCCAGAGGCAGCTCCGCCATCAGCTGGGCCTGGTAGCACAGCAGCTGGGCGTAATCCTTGGCCTTCACGGGATCCTCGGTCATGGCCTTCTGCAAGGCCTTCACGGCCTCGTGCTCCGGGTTCAGCTCCAGAATCCGACCTACGGGGAAGGCAAACTCCGGGTTGGCCTTCTTCATGTACTTCTCCATTTCGAAGCTCATGCCGGAATCGGGAGTCATGCAGGCGGGATGGCTGCCCAGGTCGGCGGAAAGCTTGACCTCTTTGACCTGATCGCCCAGGCTCTCCTTGACGAAGGTCAGCAGCCCCTTCATTTCCTCGGCCTTTTCCTCGGCTTCCTTCTTTTCCTCCTCGGTCTTCAGACCCAGGTCTTCCGTGGAGACGTTGCAGAACGGCTTCTCCATATAAGTCATGAGGGTCTGGGGGATGAACTCATCCACATCCTCGGCAAAGAGCAGCACATCGTAGCCCTTCTTTGCCAGGGTTTCCACCTGCGGCAGCTTTGCCAGCCGATCCCGGTTCTCGCCGGGGGCGAAGTAAATCTTTTCCTGACCTTCGGCCATGGCATCCACATATTCCTTCAGAGTGACGAGCTTGCCCTGCTTGTGGCTGTAGAACAGCAGCAAATCCTGGCAGGCCTCCTTGTGGGCGCCGTAGTCGGCCACGGTACCGTATTTCAGCTGACGGCCGAAGACGGCGTAGAATTCCTCATACTTTGCCCGGTCGTTGTCCAGCATATTTTTCAGCTCGGACTTGATCTTCTTCTCAATGTTCCGGGCGATGATGGTCAGCTGACGGTTATGCTGGAGCATTTCCCGGCTGATGTTCAGGGACAAATCCTGGCTGTCCACCACGCCCCGGACGAACCGGAAGTGCTCAGGCAGCAAATCCTCGCAGTTTTCCATAATCATCACGCCGGAGGAGTACAGTTGCAAGCCCCGCTTGAAGTCCTTGCTGTAGAAGTCGTAGGGAGCCTTGCCGGGGATATACAGCAGGGCCTTGAAGCTGACGGCACCTTCCACGCTGGAGTGGATCACCTTCAGAGGCTTGGTGTAGTCGAAGAACTTCTCCCGATAGAAATTGTCGTACTCCTCCTCGGTGACGTCCTTCTTGGCACGCTGCCAGATGGGCACCATGGAGTTCAGGGTTTCCATTTCCTGGTACTGCTCGTACTTAGGCTCCTTCTTTTCGGCATCCTCGCCCTCAGCGGCGGCTTCCTCCACGGGACGGGTCTTGGTGACCTCCATCCGGATGGGGTAGCGGATGTAGTCGGAATACTTGCGAATCAGGTTCCGAATTTCGTATTCCTCCAGAAACTGGGAATACTTGTCGTCGTCGGTGTCCGCTTTCAGGGTCATGATCACGTCGGTGCCCGGGGCATCCTTGGCGGTTTCCTCAATGGTGTAGCCGTCGGTGCCGTCGGAGACCCACTTCCAGCCGGTGTCCTCGCCGTACTTCCGGGAGATCACAGTGACAGAGGAGGCCACCATGAAGGCGGAGTAGAAGCCCACGCCGAACTGGCCGATGATGTCGATGTCCTCCTTCTTCTCCATGGCCTGCTTGAAGCCCAGGGAGCCGGACTTGGCGATGGTGCCCAGGTTTTCTTCCATCTCGGCCTTGTTCATGCCGATGCCGTTGTCGGAGACGGTCAGGGTACGATTCTCCGGGTCACGGGTGATGGTGATGGCAAAGTCGTCCCGAGATAGGCCTACCTTGTCGTCGGTCAGGGCGGTGTAGGCCAGCTTATCGATGGCGTCGGAGGCGTTGGAGATGATTTCCCGGAGGAAAATCTCTCTGTGGGTGTAAATCGAGTTGATCATCAGATCCAGCAGACGCTGGGATTCAGCCTTGAATTGCTGCTTTTCCATAAATCATGCACATCCTTTGTTTTGATTCAGAGCTGCGTTAGCACTCTTTAGTTCTGAGTGCTAACATTATAGCGCATCCGTCGGAAAAAGCAACCCCTGTCAAAAAAAGTTCTTCCTTTATTTACAATTCTGTGTTATGATTATGCTGTATGAGTATGTAAAAAGCCTTCCCCTGGGGGAAGGTGGCACGGCGTAAGCCGTGACGGATGAGGGAAAACCCCAATAACTGCTTTTTTCGATGGAAGGTGACCGGGTGACGTACACAAGCAATGCCAAGCTGACCCCCTATGCACAAAAGCTGCGCAAGGAGATGACCAAGGAAGAGCGTCACCTGTGGTATGACTTCCTGAAGCATCTGGATGTTTCGGTGAACAGGCAGAAGACACTGGGGTCTTATATCGTTGATTTTTACTGCGATAAGGCCAAGCTGGTTATTGAGCTGGACGGTTCCCAGCATTTTGAGGAAACCGGGGCGGCGAAGGACAAAAGGCGGGATCAGGCTCTCTCCGAAGAGGGCTATACAGTTTTGCGGTATGCCAATTCCGAGGTGAATGGGAACTTCCGGGGGGTATGTGCGGATATTCTTGCCCATCTTCCGGCGGGAACCAAGTATCTGGGGTAAGACGGCCCTCATCCGTCTTGCGCTTGCGGGAGACGCGCAAGCCACCTTCCCCCGGGGGGAAGGCTTTAGGAAACGTTTGAAATTATAATTTACCATATATGTAAGGAGACATTTCATGATTACAGTAAGCAATCTCGGTATGCAGTTCGGCGGCCAGTGGCTGTTCCAGCATGTGGATCTGCAATTCCTGCCCGGCAACTGCTACGGCATCATCGGCGCCAACGGCGCGGGCAAATCCACCTTCCTGCGGATTCTCACCGGAGAGCTGGATTCCACCACCGGCTCCATTTCCATTGATCCCACCAAGCGGGTTTCCGTTCTGAAGCAGAACCAGAACGCCTACGACGAGTATACCGTTCTCGACACCGTCATCATGGGCAACCAGCACCTGTATGATGTGATGAAGGAAAAGGACGCCATCTACGAAAAGCCGGACTTTTCCGATGAGGACGGTCTGCGGGCTGCGGACCTGGAAGCAGAGTTTGCCGAGCTGGGAGGCTGGGAAGCCGAGTCCGATGCCTCCCGTCTTCTCCAGGGTCTTGGCATCGGCACGGAGCTGCACTACGACCAGATGGCCGACACCGACCCCCGGCTGAAGGTGAAGGTGCTTCTTGCCCAGGCACTCTTCGGCAATCCCGACATCATCATGCTGGACGAGCCTACCAACAACCTGGATATCGAGGCCATCAACTGGCTGGAGGACTTCCTGCTGGACTTCCCGGGCATGGTCATCGCCGTCAGCCACGACCGGCACTTCCTGAATACCGTGTGCACCCACACTGTGGACATCGACTACGGCAAGATCAAGATGTATGTGGGCAACTATGACTTCTGGTATGAGTCCTCCCAGATGGTTCAGGCCATGCTGAGAAATAAGAATAAGAAGAACCAGGAAAAAATCGAGGAATTGCAGCTCTTTATCCAGCGGTTCTCCGCCAACAAGTCCAAGGCCAAGCAGGCAACCGCCCGCCGGAAGCTGCTGGACAAGCTGACCGTGGAGGAAATGCCCTGCTCCACCCGCCGGTATCCCTTCGTGGGCTTCCAGTCCGACCGGGAGCTGGGCAAGGACGTGCTCACCGTCAAGGACGTGTCTTTGACCGTGGACGGGGTGAAGCTTCTGGACAAGGTTTATTTCTCCGTGAACCGGACGGACAAGATCGCCTTCGTGGGCGAAAACGAGCTGGCCCAGACCGCCCTGTTCAAGATTCTCATGGGCGAGATTGAGCCGGACGAGGGCAGCGTCAAGTGGGGCGTGTCCACCATCCGCAGCTACCTGCCCAAGGATAATTCCGAATATTTTGAAGGCAACAGCATGGAGCTGGTGGATTGGCTTCGCCAGTACTCCGCCAAGAAGGACGACGTATATCTCCGGGGCTTCCTGGGCCGGATGCTCTTCTCCAACGAGGATGTGTTCAAGCCAGTCAATGTCCTGTCCGGCGGCGAGAAGGTGCGCTGTATGCTCAGCAAAATGATGCTGTCCGGTGCCAACGTGGTACTTCTCGACCAGCCCACCAACCACCTGGACATGGAGTCCATCCAGGCGGTGAACAAGGGTCTGGAAGCGTTCCCCGGCGTGGTGCTGCTTGCCTCCCACGACCATGAGATGCTGACCTCCACCTGTAACCGGGTCATTGCCTTCCAGCCCGACGGCACCATCATCGACAAATACGGCACCTATGACGACTACCTTGCCTGGATGGCGGAGAAGAAGGAGAAGGCCTGATGGAACAGATTCTGGATATTATCACTGAGAAAATGCAGGCGGCCTTTGAAGAAGCGGGCTATGACCGCGCTTACGGCCGGGTGACGGTTTCCAACCGTCCCGACCTGTGCGAATACCAGTGCAACGGTGCCCTCGCCGCCGCCAAGCAGTACCACTGCGCCCCTATCAAAATTGCCCAGGCGGTGGTGGAGAAGCTGAACGCCGAGGACTATAGCCTCGTAGAGGCGGTGAACCCGGGCTTTATCAATCTGAAGCTTTCCGGTCATTTTTTGAAGGAATACCTGGAGACTATGCGCACCGCCCCCAAGTTTGGCGCTGCCCAGATCGGAGCAGGGAAGACCGTCGTGGTGGACTATGGCGGAGCCAACGTGGCAAAGCCTCTGCACATCGGCCACTTGCGGCCTGCCATCATCGGCGAGAGCCTGAAGCGACTCTATAAGTACCTGGGCTACAACGCCATCGGCGATGTGCATCTGGGGGACTGGGGATTGCAGATGGGCCTCATCATCGCGGAGCTTTCCGAGCGGCAGCCGGAGCTTCCGTACTTTGACCCGGATTTTACTGGCGAGTATCCCAAGGAAGCTCCCTTCACGGTCACTGATCTGGAAGAGATTTATCCCACGGCTTCGGCGAAAAAGGCCGACCCGGAATTCTCCCACAAGGCGCACCAGGCCACCCTGGAACTCCAGCAGGGACGCCGGGGCTATCGGGCTCTGTGGCGGCACATTATGAATGTGTCCGTTGCCGACCTGAAAAAGAATTATGACAACCTGGACGTTCACTTTGAAAAGTGGCTGGGCGAAAGTGACGCCGACCCCTATATTCCCCCCATGGTGGAGGACATGAAAAAGCGGGGCATTGCCGTTCCCTCCGAGGGAGCCTGGGTCATTCCCGTGGCGCAGGAAGGCGACAAGAAGGAAATGCCTCCCTGCATTCTGGTCAAATCCGACGGCTCCTCCATTTACGCTACCACCGATCTTGCCACCCTGGTCCAGCGGATGCAGGACTGGCACCCGGATAAGGTGCTCTACGTCACCGACAAGCGGCAGAACCTGCACTTTGAGCAGGTTTTCCGGGCGGCGAGAAAGGCGGGCATTGTGCCTGACACCACCGAACTGGAGCATGTGGGCTTCGGCACCATGAACGGCAAGGACGGCAAGCCCTTCAAGACCCGTGACGGCGGCGTTCTCCGGCTGGAGACCCTGATTTCCGACATGACGGATTTCGTCCGGGCCAAGGTGGTGGAAAACCGGATTGTGGAGCCGGAGGAGGTGGAGCCCACCACCGCCAAAATCGCCATGGCCGCTCTGAAATACGGCGATCTTTCCAACCAGCCCACCAAGGACTACAACTTCGACATGGAGCGCTTTGCCGCCTTCGAGGGCAACACCGGCCCCTATATCCTCTATACCATCGTGCGAATCAAGTCCATCCTCAGCCGCTACGGCGAATGGGAGAATCTGCCCATTCAGGAGCCTGCAAACGACTACGCCAAAGATCTGATGCTGGCCATCACGAAATTCGGCCCGGCTTTGGAGGGTGCTCTGAAAACTTCCAGCCCCAATCTGATCTGCGCCTATGTCTACGAACTGGCGGGCTGCGTCAACAAGTTCTATCACGAAACCCCCATTCTGAAAGAGGAGGATGAGACCGTGAAGGCCGGGCATATTGCCCTCATCGGTCTGGCAAAGAACATTCTGGAGACCTCCATTGACCTGCTGGGCTTCCACGCACCGGAGAAAATGTAAAATGACAGCCTTAGACCTGAAAAGTCGGGTGTCGAGCCTGCGAAAAAGGCTGCGCCTGCATCGGAAGGAACGGATTATTGTGGTTTCCTGCGTCGCTCTGGTTGCAAGCTATCCGGTTTTTGACTGGCTGAAAACCAGAGCCGCTGCCCCCACTCCGGAGCCTTCTCTTCCGGGAGGCTACTACGAGGAAGATTTTACCCTGGTGCTGAATGCCCCGCCTTACGGCAAAATCTATTACACCACCGACGGCAGCACCCCCTCTGAAAGCTCCCAGGTGTATCACGGCGGCATCCCTGTCACCGACCGTTCCGCCGAGCCGAACGTGTACCACAGTATCCGGAACGTGGTCATGGATTGGAAGAATTTCACCCCTGACCAGGAGCTGGTGAACAAGGGCACGGTGGTTCGGGCGGTTTACATCAGCGATTGGGGCAGCAAAAGCGATATCCTGACCCAGACCTATTTTGTAGGCCTCCAGCCTCCGGCTCACGGCTATACCCTGAACTTGATTTTTGAGGATGAGGACGTGTTCGGCCAGGACGGCATTTACGTCACCGGCAAGGCCTACGACGACTGGTACTTAAATGACGGCACGGGAGACGCACCGCTTCCCAATTACATGGTCAAGCGGGAGGTGGGAGCCGTCGCCGAGCTCCTGGGGGAAACCGGCGACGTGATGAACCAGAATGTGGGCATCCGCATTCAGGGGAAATCCGCCCGGGAGCGTTGGGACAAGCGCTTTACCTTGGTTGCCCGGAAGGAATTCGGCGGCAGCCCGGTGTTTGACACGGTGCTCTACGACGGGGTGCTGACCCATTCCGTTATGCTGAAAAGCCAGCTTCCCGACGCCATCGTCGGCGATCTGGCCTCTGATCGGGCGGTGGCTCTGCAAGGGAGCATTCCTGTATCCCTGTACCTGAACGGGGAGCACTGGTACGACTGCTATATGCTCGAGCGCTATGACGAGCAGTATTTCCGTCAGCACTACCAGGTGGACGACCGGGTGCTGGTGAAAAACAGCATGGTTAAGGAGCGGGACGACTTTGACGCCCAGCAGTATGACTACACCACCTTCATGGGCTGGGTGCAGGATACGGATTTCACCGACCCGACGGAATGGACTGCCTTCCAGGAGCAGGCGGATGTCCAGAGCTACATTGACTATACCGCCATCAACTGTATCCTGTGCAATCTGGACTACGGTGACTACTACAATTATGTCCTCTGGCGGGCCCCTTCCTTGGGTGGGCGGCAGGGAGAAAAGGCCAAGTGGAAGTGGTGCGTCTACGATGTGGATGCCCTGACCTGGGTGGACGAAGAGAAATACGGCCCCCGGGAGGCGGTGAATACTTTCGGCTTTGACGAGGGGAAGGGCATTCGCTACACCTCCATTTTTGCTTCTCTGAAGGAGAACGCCGAATTCCGCCAGCGGTTTGCTACCTCCTTTATGGACATTCTGAATAACAATTTCGCCCCGGAACGGGTGGAAACCGTTTTGAACCATTACGGTTATGACCTGGACTACCTGAACGGCTTTTTCCGGAAGCGGCCGGAGTATGCTGCCAAATACCTGGCGCAGGAGTTGAACCTCACCGGAGAATTGGAGACGGTCACCGTCACCGCCGACCCGGAAATGGGAAGCGTCACGGTGAATACCTCTCAGATTGACCTTTCCTCCGGCTTTTGGTCAGGCCGGTACTACACGGATTATCCCATCACCGTCACGGCGCAGGCCAAGGAAGGCTACGAATTTGTGGGATGGAAAGGAGACGCGGACACCACCGACCCCAGCCTGACCCTGTCTATGGATGGGGGACGGAACCTGGAAGCGGTGTTCGTGAAAACGCCATGATCGATCTGCACAAGGGAATCCCGGAACGGAAATTCCGCAATGAGCTGAAATATGTGTGCTCCCAGGGGGAGCTGGAGATGATCCGTTCCCGAATTCGGGTTTTGTGCCCTCCCGATCCCCACGCCGGGGCAACGGGAATCTACAATATCCGCAGTATTTACTTTGACGATCTGGATAACCGGTGCTACTACGAAAACGAGAACGGCACGGATCCCAGACAGAAGTTCCGGATTCGTATCTACGATGCTTCTGACCGCCGTATTTCCCTGGAGTGCAAGCGGAAGGAACATACCATGACGAATAAGGAAAGCTGCCGACTTTCCCGAGAGCAGTTCGACAAAATCCTGGCAGGGCAGCAGCCGGAACTGGACAGCCCCCTTCTTCGCAGATTCTGGGCTTTGCAGGCGGAAAACGGCCTTGCCCCCAAGGTCATCGTGGCCTACGAGCGCACTCCCTTTGTCTACGCTCCGGGAAATGTGCGCATCACCTTCGACCGGAACATCGGCAGCACCACGGATTTATCCGGCTTTTTCCGGGAGAATCTGCCCCTGCGGCCGGTGATGCCCATGGGCAAGCATGTGCTGGAAGTGAAGTATGACGAATTTCTGCCGGATTTTCTGTACGATGTGATGAATCTGGGCAGTCTGCGGCAAAGTGCCTATTCCAAATATTATCTCTGCCGGAAGTTTACGAAATAGGGAGAAAATTATGAGTTTCAAAGATATTTTCAAGAAATCCTTTTTGAGCCAGTTCAATTCTGACCTGTCCACCACCTCTATCATCATGGCTCTGCTCATCACTGCCGTTATCGCCGTTTATATTTTCGCGGTGTACCGGGTGGTCTGCCGGAAGGCTTTCTATTCCCGCTCCTTTGCCATTTCTCTGCCGGTGATTGCCATGATCACCGCCTCCGTCATCATTGCTGTTCAGTCCAGCATCGTGATTTCTCTGGGCATGGTGGGCGCTCTGTCCATTGTCCGGTTCCGGACGGCGGTGAAGGATCCCATGGATTTGGCCTTCCTGTTCTGGAGCATTTCCGTGGGCATTATCTGCGGGGCAACCCTCTATGAGGTGGCGGTGGAAGCCTCCATTCTGATAACGCTCGTGATGCTGGGGCTGCACTATGTGCCGAACGTCAAGCCCGCCCTGATTCTTCTGGTCAACGGCACCGGCGCCGAGGTTCAGGAGGAAGTGAAGCAGGTGCTGGAGGAGAACACCAGCTGGTACAAAATCAAGTCCAGGAACGTGTCCGCTTCCGGCATGGATATGATCGTGGAACTGAAAACCAAGCAGGAGGACACCCTGGCCCAGAAGATTCTGGCCGTCTCCGGCGTGGAGAATGCCACTCTCATGACCCACGACGGCGAAGTTACCTATTAAGTTTGTCCATAGTGTGATTGCGGGGCAGTGCGCACACTGCCCCGCAATTCATAATCTGGGTATTTAGGAAACCTACCGTATAACGCATGTCATTGCGAACCAGTGACCGATGTCACTGGTGTGGCAATCCGTATTCTCTAATGGTGTCTGCTTTTGGGGGAAACGGATTGCCACGCCAGTGTGAGCACTGGCTCGCAATGACAGTATATCTTTCGGCCATTTCCTTTTTGACGTAAAAACCCGCCCTGTTTGCATCGCAAACAGGGCGGTTCCTTATCCTTTTTACTTTCCGGGCTTGAAGGAATCCTTCAGGCTCACGGAGCGGTTGAACACCAGATGCTCCGGGCTGGAATCCTTGCTGTCCGGGCAGAAGTAGCCCAGACGCATGAACTGGAAGCTCATGGGAGCCTTGGCATCCTTCAGGGAAGCCTCCACCTTGCAGCCGGTGAGCACTTCCAGAGAGCCGGGATTCAGGCAGGCCAGGAAGTCCTTGCCCGCGGCATCCGGGTCGGGATCATTGAACAGATTGTCATACTGCCGAACCTCCGCGTCCACGGCAGTGGCGGCATCCACCCAGTGGATGGTAGCGCCCTTGACCTTCCGGCCGTCGGCAGGGTCGCCGCCCCGGGACTCCGGGTCATAGGTGGCCAGCACCTCGGTGACGTTGCCGTTTTCGTCGGTGACGCAGCCGGTGCACCGGATGAGGTAAGCACCCTTCAGCCGGCATTCGGGGCCGTCGGGATACAGCCGCTTGTACTTGGGAATGGGTTGCGCCAGGAAGTCGTCGGCCTCAATCCACAGATTCCGGGAGAAGGACACCTCCCGGGTGCCGTCCTCCGGACGGTTGGGGTTGTTCTCCACGGTGACGGTCTCGCTCTTTCCCTCAGGATAGTTGGTGATGGTCAGCTTCACGGGCTTCAGCACCGCCATGACCCGCTGGGCAGTCTCATTCAGGTCTTCCCGCAGGCAGAATTCCAGGAAGGCATAGGGAATGGTGTTGGGGCTCTTGGCAACGCCCACCCGCTCGCAGAAGTTCCGGATGGAGGCGGGGGTGTAGCCCCGGCGGCGCAGGCCGCACAGGGTAGGCATCCGGGGATCGTCCCAGCCGGAGACATAGCCGTTTTCCACCAGGGCACGGAGCTTGCGCTTACTGAGCACCGTGTGGTCGATGCCCAGCCGGGCAAATTCGATCTGCCGGGGATGGCTGGAAACGGACACATGCTCCACCACCCAGTTGTACAG
>OIZP01000167.1_pt1 | contig 43412 bp, 16 predicted proteins | sample 1588531 | NCBI WGS metagenome assembly OIZP01 (sample SAMN03283283) | human gut metagenome | biome: human-associated habitat; material: feces | host: Homo sapiens | place: Peru | collected 2012
TTACAGGGCGACAGGTTTGCGTCCGTAATTACCCAGGGCGATGCCCTGGGCTAGGAGCTTCTGCCCTTACAGGGCGTGTGGAGCTCACTTGCGAAAACTTGAATTAAATAATAGTAATATATAATAATACCGTAAAAAGACATAGATAGTTTTTGAACAATGCAAGATATTTATTATTTTTGCATACACATTATAATATATATAAGCATGAAACTATCAAATAAGACAATAATATCCATATTTATAGCCTTAACCTATATCATCAATTTGTTTGCTCAAGGTTATGAAGGCGAACTAACTTCAAAGCGATTATCTGTTAGCGACGGCTTGCTATCAAATACGATCAGAACCATGGCGCAAGACCGCGATGGATATATTTGGCTTGGCACAACTACTGGCTTAACACGCTATGATGGTTATTCCTTCGTCAACTTCAAGGAGGCTTCTTCTTCATCCAACTATGTCGGTATTATCACTTACGATGAGAAGAACAACCTACTGTGGACTTTCTCTCCTATTTATAATGTTAAATGCCTTGACCTAAACAAGGGATATTATGTAGACTACTCTACTCGCAACGATACAGAAAAGAGTTTCCGCAAACATCTGCTCACGCCAAATGGCATGTGGCTATATACCGAACAGTTTGGTATACGACACGTGGTATACAACAATGGTGAATTCAATACCACCGACTATAACACTACCAACCATAACATACCTGAAAACAATGTTTCATATATGGTTATGGGCAATAAGGAGAACGTTTGGGCAATAGCGTCTCGCCACATTATGAGATTTGACAAAAACGGAAAACCTAATGTCATAAACAAACAAATCAAGCCTATCGACCTCAGAAGCGAAGGCGATAATATCGTCGTTTTTGATGCAAACAACACACTATGGTATTACACTTCTTCTGGTAAACTTAAGCGCAGCACCAAGATGCCTATGATGCTTGGCGTTGTTGACAAGATAACAACTTCAATGATATGGCAGGGAAGCTACTATCTGTTTACCCCAAACGAAACATTCGCCTACAATCTTGCTACAGGACAATGGAGCAAGCCACATGACATACAGATTCCGAAAGCTCTTGACCAAGGATTTACCGATAAATTCCAGTTCATTGGCAACAACAAAGATGGCAATCTATGGATATTCCCGAAGAAAGGTAAGCATAAGAAGGTGCATTTGATGAACCATCTTAGTGCCGACCCTGGTCGTGAACACATTTACAATGTTGCTGCAGTTTCCGACTCTCTTCTCGCTATAGCTACGTATGGCGAGGGTCTCATCATATACAATTACTATACAGACAAACAATATCAACACACAGCAGAAGACAAAGACCCTTTGTTTCATTCCAACTGCCTATTCTATATAATTAAAGACCGCAACAACGGAATATGGCTCGCTGCAGATGCTGCAGGTGTATCGTATGTATCGCCAAAGCCAAAGGCGATAGCAAGATATATTGTTCCTTGCCCTGAGCGACGTGGTAGTCGCGAAAACGGAATAATGAGAATCAAGAGAGTTAAGAATGGAGATATTGTTGTTTCTACGTATAACGACAAAAACTATATACTAAATCCTGCTACAGAGACACTATCTCCTTATACTACCATCAACTATGGTCTCACGGCTTATGCTATAGATAAGAATGGAACAGAATGGTTTGGAATTAACAAAAATGGTTTGTATGTCGACGGCAAGTCGTATACCACCAACGATAAGCAAACAAACCTTCCTTCAAACGACATCCGCGACATGGCTGTCGACAAGCAAGGACGTGTGTGGATAGCGACATGGGGAGGCGGCTTGGCATATACCATGCCTAAGAAAAATGCTACACCTAAGTTTAACGTACTTCTAAACAACGGACTAAACCAAAGTCGTATATACAATCTTGAGGTATTAGCTTCAGGTTGGCTCTTTGTTGCTACATACGATGGCTTATATGCTATAGACACCAACAACAAGAAGATTGCTAAAGAAGACTTTCTTTGTTTCAACACCCAAAACAAGCTATTACCAACAAATGAGGTTACAACCATTAGGTCGGTAGGTAACAACATCATGTGGATAGGAACTATTGGCTTTGGAGCAATGAAGGTTACTTTCGATGCAAAGAAAAAAACTATCTCTTATGTAACTATCGATCATAACAACGGATTGCCAAACGATAATGTAACATCAATAGCCATCGGTGCCAACAACCACATTTGGCTTGGCACGGAAGAGGGAGTGGCTTTGGTAGATGGCAAAAACCTATGGGCACAGAGTTTCAAGCCTGCAACAACCACCATGGGCAACATGTTTAGCACTCCTGGAGTGCAGGAACTAACCAATGGCACCATAGCCATGGGCACATATAATGGTGTGGCAATAATTGATGATAACATTAAGTTCAACACTGCAAAAGAACCTAACGCACCAAAGATTTCGGATATCAGAATAAACGGAAAGTCGATATTCGAAGATGAACTAATGAAAGAGAATCCGTTTGGAACTCAAGAACTTTCTGTTGCTCACACTCAGGGCAACATAGAGTTCAGATTTTCAAGTCTCGACTACCCTACTATCAACTCCACTCTTTACCAATTCTATCTTGAGGGTATCGACAATACATGGCGTGAACCTTCAAAGAATAACATAGCTGAATATTCTCATCTTTCACCTGGCACATACACCTTCCATGTGAAAGTTATGAATGGCAACAAATGGAGTAAAGAGACTACATTCCAGCTAACAGTATGCCAACCATGGTACAACACCATCTGGGCATGGCTCGTTTATATCATTGCCATTTCTATCATCACGATAGTGCTTTACCGCCAATGGCGACGCAACTTCGAACTTAAGCAACATATGGATATGGAGAAAAAGATGACGGATTTCCGCATCAACTTCTTCACAAGCATTGCTCATGAGTTCCGCACTCCGTTGGCTATCATCGAGGGTGCGGTAAACAAGCTTGACGCCATAAAAAGAGGTGAGCAAGTGGGAAGTCAACGCTCAACTATACAAATGGTGAAGAGAGGAACAACACGACTTCTCCGCCTTGTCAACGAGCTGATGGAATTCCGCAAAATTAACACTGGCAATGCGCGACTCTCACTTCAGCAATGCGATATCATCCAGATTGTGCGCAATGTGTATGACGACTTCCGCACGCTTGCCGAACAAAAGAGATTGAATCTTTCGTTCACACCTTTCGACAAACAGTTCATAGCAGCTTTCGATAAGAATAAGGTGGAGACGATTGTCTACAACCTATTGTCGAACGCTATAAAATATACTCCTAACAAGGGCGACGTTAAGATTTGCATCAAGCACAACGAGGGCAATATAACAATATCTGTTTCCGACTCTGGTCCTGGCATCAGCGAACAGCAGAAGCAGAGCTTGTTTGAACCTTTCATGCATGGCTACGTTAGCAATGGCGGTATGGGCATAGGTCTGTATACGGCATACAATATGGCGAAACTCCATCATGGCACATTGGAATATCTGCATACAGAGGTGGGAGCAACATTCATGCTCACACTTCCTGACAACGATGAAGGCTATGCAGCCGACGACTTTGTCCAGCCTACAGCAATAGAAAACGAAGTTCGATCTAACGAAAAGGCTGACGAAATAATAAAAGAATTGCAGTCGGAGGCACTAAACGATGAAACTGTTGCTATCATAGAAGATGATGCTGACATGATGGCACAATTAGCAAGCGAACTTGGCACTTATTTCAAACTTGTGAAATACAATAATGGTGCTGAGGGCTTCAAGGGAGTGATGGAAACAAAGCCTGCTATGGTGGTTTGCGATGTTTTGTTGCCAGATATGGATGGCTACGAGATTGTGGGCAAACTAAAGAAAGACCCTGCTTTCGAAAACACTCCAGTCATCATGCTCACGGCTCTTGACGATGTAAACCATCAGATAAAAGGCTACAAGGCTGGTGCCGACGACTATATGGTAAAGCCATGCAACTATCATCTGCTGTTGGCTCGTGCCATACAGCTCATCACCTGGGCTAAGGCTCGACAGGCGAAGTATGCAGCAATGCCTACAGAAAGCTCCGACCAAGCAGCGCCAGCAAAGCTTGTTACATCAATGGCAGACAAGAACTTCAAGCAAGATGTCGACTTCTATATTGCGCAACATATCTCCGACTCCGACTTCAATGTGGAGCAACTTGCAGCCTTGGTACAGATGGGACACACTAAGTTCTATGGCAAGATGAAGGAGCTAACAGGCATGTCGCCAAACAAATATATCATGAGCGAGCGTATGCGCATAGCAGCAGAGCTGGTATTGGAAGGCAGAATGAACATCAGCGAAATAGCATACAAAGTTGGATTCCAAGACCCATCATACTTCAACAAATGCTTCAAGAAGCAATTCGGTAGCATTCCGTCGAAGTATGGAAAGCAATAATAAAATTGAGACAAGTAAAAAAAACGGTCAAAACATTTGAATTATAACAAAAAAGCTTTATCTTTGCGAAAAGATTGCATCACAGTTGCATAAACTAATCACACTAATCTAAAACGCAATACAATATGAAAAAATCTATAATGTTAATGGTTCTAATGGCTTTTACAAATATAGCTATAGCCAAAGTAAATGTTAGTATTCAAGAATTGATGGGAACATGGAAAGTCATAAATCCAACATACAACGACATGATAGAAACTTTCGACTTTACAAAAACATCTATGTCTTATACAAGACAATATAGCTATAATTCTAAAACTGAGACTTACACCAATAAATCTCAATATTATTTATCAACAGGAATCCCCGTTAAGTATGATTCCACACTTGTAGGAAAGGCAAAGAGTGGTACACACATAATTTATTATGCACAAAAAAGGAAATTAATCAAGCATTATGAGATTGTTAGTCTGAAAGACAACACGCTTACTATTAGCTATTATGCTCCTCGTGCTATAGGTAGAAACGCAGGCACAGTTACCCTTACACTAAAACGTGTTGTTTCTTGTAATACTGGTAAAACAGAAAATTTGGTAACACTTCAACAATTACAAGGAAAGTGGCAACGTACGGAGGATACATATAAAGTAGATACACAGACGTGGACATTCAAAAAAGCAAGTTTTATTGTGGAAAACAAATATGTGTATAGAGACAAGGTTGACACCAGTAAATATGAGATATTCTATTATCTATCTAAAGGGGTACCTAATGTTTACGATGGTTCCAAAGTAGGTAAGATAGGCTCAGGAACACACATAATATATTATGCAAAACCAAGGAAAAAGATTTTGTCTTATAAGATTGTTAGTCTGAAAGACAATACGCTTACTATTAGCTATTATGCTCCTCGTGCTATAGGTAGAAACGCAGGCATAGTTACTATAAAATTAAAACGTGTATCACGCTAAAAAGCAAGCAATATTACTTAATTAAGCAAGTCTCCCAGTACCACTTTTTGTACCAGTAAGGTGGTACTGGAGTTTCACCTTGGTGGTACTGGAGTTTCACTTAGCTGGTACTGCAGTACCACTCTATTGGTACTGACGATGAAACTAAGAGCCTTTTTAAAGGAGGTTAAGAGCAAAATAAAAAGCATATAAATGCTATCAACAAACATATAAAAAGCGAGGACATACTTTGGTAAATAATCACCAAAATATGTCCTCACTTTTTATGTTTTATATTATCTCGCTACTTTCTAACAACCTTGCCACCTACAACATAGATACCGTGAGGAAGACCATTGGTAGCATTGCGACGCTTAACATCGTTCTTCACAACTTTGCCATCGACAGTTAATACATCTACAATCTCGTCATCGTCAGCATCTACAGCCGAGATACCTGTTGTAGCCTGTGTGCAGACGATAGAACCGTCGGCAGCAAGAGTAGAATCGTCCCAAAGAGAACCATCGGTAGACTTTATAATCCAACCGCTTGCAGGTTTTGTTCCTGGGAAGAGGGTGAGCTTCTCGCCTACTATGAATGTACGTCCGTCTTGTGGCGCAATAACGATAGTATCATTGCCTACCATAGTGAAGATAGAACCCTTAACATTCAACTTACTATTAGAAGATGCACCAACATTCACAATAAATGTCGCACCATTCTGCATGATAACATTAGACTTGGTGTTAATAGTACCAATTGCGTTCTCTGTCAACCCAGGCTGCAGGATAGATCCAGACTGCGCAACAATACTGTTTGTAGTACCCGTACCTGTAAGAGAAGCTGTCTTGCCAATAGTCAGGGTGCCTGTTGTTGCACTTCCTGACAAATTAAAGATTGTGAGCTTACCCTCTTTAACCGTGATGCTCGAAGTATTTTCGTTGCCCTTGATGGTCCAGTTGCCAGTTCCCACCTTGGTAACAGACTTAGCGATAAGTTTACCAGAGAATGTAGCTTCGGCATTATTGTAGCCCACAAACCATGATTCATCGCTACCGCCAAATGTTGGCTTAGTCTTGAACGAAGAATAGCCTGCAGCATCTGCCAAAGCACCAACATGAAGCGCAGCTGCTACATTATTGCTTGAGCCGCCTTGATAGTGACGCATAGAAGCGCCATCGCCAAGAGTTAGTGTAAGCTTCTTCATATCTGTAACGTTAGACATCAGACGCGCAGAACCATTTATATGCAACGAGCCTTCAAACTTGCTCATATTAGTGCTGATATCATAGCGCACACCTCCTGCATTCAATACCAAAGAACCATTTCCGCTAACACTACCATTCAATCCTGCTCGGTCTGTACCATCGATAGTAAGCTTAGCTCCCTGCTCTATACTTATAGCATTAGCAAAGTTAGGGATAGTTTTCAAGCTATTATTAGCAACAAACTTATATCGAGTGTCCTTACCTGTAACAACGAAAGGAACAGTACCCAACGACATACGCCAGTCGCCTTGAGCTATTTGACCTTCTGCAAGAACCACAGCCTTAAGAGCATTTGTTGTTGTCTGACAGAAGTTCAACTGTCCAGCACCTTCCTTCACCAATACCGCATTCTTACCATTTATAGTTCCATTAAGAGACAAAGCACCATTAGACTTAACTACCGAGATACGAGCACTATCTGTGAGTAACATGCCGTGGTTGGTAGAAGAGTTGGTACCTGTAAACTCAAGACGTCCGCCATTGATCTGCAAGTTGTCGGCTACTGCTGTAGATGCACCAATAGGACAAACCTGACCAGCATCGAGAATGTCGGCAATAGAGAGTGTACCGCCATTGATGATGGTGCGACCTGTATAGTCATTATTCTTGAGCTCCATCACCAACTTACCATTTCCTTCCTTCACCAAGTCGCCAGCGCCAGAGATTGCACCATTGCCATTGAAGGTATAGGTATCATTGGTATTTACAACCACTCCACTCTGAATCATCTTAGCATCAAGCTGAACGGTCTTTACTGTAGCATTGTCGTTGAAGACAATCTCGTCGTTCTTTACGAAAGGTGTAGCAGCACCATTAAGGGCGAAGTTAGGTGAAGAATAATCCCAAGAAGAGCCTTCGGCACCTGTCCATTCCACATTCTGAGCAGCATCGCGCGAGCCACTAATATTGATAACGATATTCTTGCCAACAATACCAATCTTATATGGATGTCCATCGAGTCCTTCAACCTTCAGCATACCATCGGCAGCTGTAATGCCTTCGGTAGTTTCAACCAAAGTATATTCACCCTTCAAGAGTTCATTATCGGTAGTTGTAGGGTCGATAACAAAGGTGAGAGGCTTAGAGATTGTCAACACACCATTAACCTTTATCATATCAGCCTTACCATTGCCGAGAGAAGACTCAACAACAAGACCATTAATCTTACCATTAGCTATGTTGAGCGACTTTCCGAAAGTCATAACCTCGCGAGGCATCAGTCGACATCCCTTATTATGAAGTGAACCTTCGAGTTCTACATCGCCATTGATAGTAGTCTTACCGCCAAGCGAACCAAAAGCACGCAAAGAAAGGTTACCAGAGATAATGCCATTAACATTCAGCACACCATTGCTTACGATGGTTTTGCCTGTTGTTGTGATGTTGGCATTGATAGTTACATTGCCACGTTCACTCTTCCAAACATCGCCATTTCCACCTATTGAGCCTGTACCAGAGATAGTATAGTCGTGGTCTACAGGAGCCATAAGGTATGTAGCAGCAGGTTTAACTTCGGTATTAAGAGCAATAGCATTGGTGTTAGCACCAGAGATATCGAACACTACACTCTTGCCATCAGTATAGTTGGTAGCAGAAGTCTGATCGAACGAAGTAAAGCCAGACTTACCATTAGCCCACTCAGCACCAGAGTTCCAACGAAGGTCGGTCTTCATAACAGCTGGCAATGGAGGCATTGGCATATCGTAGCCAAGATAGAAACTTGTGTTTGGCGACTGATAGTAACCACGTGTGGTGCAGTCAAGACGATAGTGTGGGTCGTGCTGCAAGGTGTAGAAACTATAGTCGGTAGGAATATTTGTGGTATATCCAATAAGACCAAGGTTGCGTCCACCTTTATTATATAGTAGGACTACTTCCTCGCGCCAGTCGCCAATGATATCGCCCATGAAAGCAGGACGAACTGCCCAACCTGCATGTGTAGCAAAATTACTCTCTTGTGAGAATTCAGCAAGACGAGAGCCACTATACTTGGTTATCATCACGTTAGAGCTATAGCCACTACCACCAGGAGAGTTCAAAACTTCGCGAGCAAGGTCGCCATCCCACCATATACCTTCGTAAGGGTATGATGTTTTGCCTTCTTTGATAACATTTCCCTTGCAGTCGTAGAGATTGTCCATCATGCTATATACCTCATAGCCAAGATGGTCTGGGTCTACATCCATACATTCACCACGAGCTACGTCGAAAACATTTGGCAAATACCATTCCTTAAGATGTTCACCTGTAGCAGCATCATAGATTACCTGTCCTAAAAGATTAGACTGTTGGATAGCATATACTTCAAGACCAGGACGTGTAGGGTCAATATCGCTAACACGATAGCGGTCGCCATGGCCGATACCTGCTGATGCCACCATATCTTTCTTAGGATTTACGCTAAAGCCACCTTGAACAAGTTCATCGATACCATCGCCGTCAACATCTGCAACACGCAATTGATGGAATTCTGCAGGCCAAGGGCTCTTGTCATTACGACTCCATGTATAGCTATGATGCCAGTTTGAAGGTTTGCCATTGTTCCAATCATACTTGAATTCAAAGACATAGTTATGATGTTTCGTTCCATTCTTAGTACGGTCTAAGCATTCCATCATCAACGAAGGATGCACACCATCAGTATATGTGATACAGAAGTGACCAGTCATAAAGGCATACTCATGACCACGGTTGTCGTCCATATAGTCGGTACGATTGTCGCGAGAATATTTGTCTTCACCATCCTTTACCTTAGAATAGTCAAGTTCTGCACTATTTATTTCCTCACCTGTCAAACCATCTATAACAGAAATATAGAAAGGAGGATTGCGCTTTTGCTGGTCTTGATAGTCTGTGATGCCATCACCATCTATATCCCAAACGGTGCTCTTGAAAGGATAGAGTCCGAAATTGTTTGCAGACTTATTCCAAAAGCGAGTACCCTCAGAGCTGCGTAGCATAACCTCTGCCTTACCATCGCAGTTGATATCGTAAGCCAAAACTTCATCGTTCTGACCTTGGCAAATCCACACGTTGGGTCCCATATCTACTGTCCACAGATATGTTCCATCAGCCTTATATGCCTGAACCTTATCTGTAAGTTTGTCGTGATAGCGCGACACCTGACCAACGATATAGTCATATTCGCCATTGCCATCAAGGTCGGCAGGCCAAATATACTTTGCATCGAAACTATCAGGATGACAAATCTTGCCCTCAAACTCTATCTTCATAAAAGTGTTTGAGTAAGGTTGATTGGCTGTGGTATACTTAAACTCACCAATGCCGCTTGCCAATTCCTTTCCATCGATGACAGGAACTACACGAAAAACATCGTTGTTGTTAAGATTAGATAATTTTAGATTGGTATTCTTGGTGGTAGCCAAGAGTGTGCCATTTTGGTAAACATTATACTGAGTTTCCTCAGCTTCGGTGGCAAGTCTACGCCACGACACAAGTTTACCATCTGTTCCTGAAGTAATACTACGTTCAGGATTTCTGTTAACAGCAACAACGCCTCTACCAAGGTCTTGCTGTATGCGCTGCGCCATTGCCGGCATGACAAAGGTTGCAGACAGCAAAAAGAACGAAAAGATTTTCTTCATAGCTTTGTTTAGTAATTAAGTTGTTATGTATGATTCTGCTGCAAAAGTAGCTTATATTGCATATTATAATATGGTAAAATCATACAAAAACAAAAATATTTCTACGCTTTTGGCGTAGAAATATTCTTTTATTACTCTATCGATATAGCCATAATTCCTATAACCACCTCATTAGAAAGAGTCTTAATACGGAAGCCTTTAAGCTTCTTATTTGGGTTTAGTTTCATGTTCAACATCTGTGCTGCACCATCAGGAATAATGTTTTGTTCTGCGGTGCGTGCATGTTTCTTTATAAAGCCTTGGCTCATCAAGTCGCCATATAGATTGCGACTCACCATACCGCTACCTAAATGTATGCGATAAGGACGAGGCTGAACCGTTGAGAAAGCCAAACCGTCGGTATAATAGTCTTGCTCTATTGGACACCAGTTCTCAGGATTACGCAATCTTAGGGTGTCGCTACTACCATCTGCATACATTGCTATAACCACACCATTGTCGATACGGCTCTGCATATTGTTGGTGCTACCAGCCATGAGCAGCCAAGCCTGATGACCTTTACCTTTTGCAGGAACGTCGATACTATCAGGATAGTTGTCCCATAGAGAAGTATAGGCTATGTTGTGACCTTTGACTGGCGAAGCGAAAGTTACGCCATGCTTGGTATCAAAGACATCATTAACGATAGTTGCTCTATATGCAGAATCATTAATCTCGGCAGTCTTCTTAGGCAAACACCATTCGCCAATACCTTGGGCAGGTATCTGAAGAGTGGTGTAAGGGGCACGTGGCGAGAGATATTTATTCTTGAAGATATCGTCGACATTAGAGTTGAAAGGAATAGCAAGGTGTTTTAGCTTTGTCTTACTATCCTTAGCTATTGTCATGTCAGCCAATCCCCAATATTCGGCATTGTGGGTTTCCTCTTTCTTTGCCTCAAAGAAGAATGGTTTCTTCTGCGACATCAGCCATGCCTCGTCAACTTCAAGTGTCTGCTCTTTGTCTGTCGAACCCTTTATCTCAACAAACTGTCCGTCGCCAAGACTTATTCGCCATATCATAGCGAGTGGTTGACGGAACTGCTGAGTGATTGTCATCTTTCGCTTTCCGTCCTTCTTCTCATACCTATATATAATATAAGGTGTAGATATCGAAGCCGAATCCCACATCTGAGGGAAGCCTGGCTGCAGAATACATCTGCCATTCATAGCATCGGGACGAATACCAAACAAGCCATTGACAATAGCACGGGATGATATTCCTACATTGTCACCAAAATCGCGATATGCCTCTGAGCGTGCTTTGTCGTAATAGCTTATTTGTCCGAAGTTGCCAGGACTGGCACCAAGGAACATACCATCAAGCACATCGCTCTTCAACAAAGCAAAGCCTTCTTCGTTGCGTCCTGCCTGGAAGAAAGCCAATGCCATATCCATAACCTCCTCATGTGCCACATTGTTGATGCTCCAATCGTATGGCATCCAGTCGGTAGTAGAGATAGTATGACCTACAACCATACCGCTATCGGCAGTAACAGGGATATGTGGAATATTGTCGATGACATATTGTGTAGACAGCCATGCTTGCTCGTCGGTGGTTACTCCACAGTCTATAGGAGTATAAATAGACCATAATGCTGCACTCTCATGCTTACGCTTATATCCCATCAAGTCTTGGTATTCTGCCCAATGTCCACGATCTGACAGCCATAGTCTATCGTTCATAGCTTTCAATATAGCCTCTGCTTCTGTGCGATAAGGCTTAGGATCTTCGCCAAGAATCTCTGCCATGCGTGCTGCAAGCAGGTTGCCACGATAGTTGTATGCAGAGCTATGAGTTACGGCTCCACCATTATACCACAAGGCATCGCTTGCCCAAATACAGCAATAGGCATCATAGAGATGATCGTTGTCTGGATCGAAGTTGCGCTTTTCCCATGCCAAATGACTTGTCAACACAGGCCACATCCTTCTCATCATCACGGTGTCTGCATCATAACAGAAGTGCCAAAGAAGTTCGTCGATATAGTTGAGGTTCATATCATAATGGTGCATCTGCCTATTGTTGTTAGGATTACGACAGATATAACCATTTGAATACATCTGTGTGCCCCACTTCTTTTGTGCTCTTGCAAGGTTCATTGCAGAATCTTGAGTAGGATGAGGATAAATGGCTGGCACATTAGTAACCTGACTCTTGGCATAGGCTTCGAAATGAGTCTTTGCTCTTTCGTTCCATCCCAGCACATCGGCAAGATAAGCTGCTCTCCATCCTGCCAACGGCATACGCCAACCTATACAGCCATGAAGCCATGTGCTGCCATCCCACAAGCCATTTGATGCAGCAACGAGGTTGGCATCAAGGGTGTTGATATATTGGTCGGGAGTTTCAATATGGAGAATTGATGTGAGCTGGTCTGTAGCTTTCTTCTCTCTTACAAAAGCCATAGAGGCTTCACCATTGCCTTCATCGGCAACAATATCGCCCCCATTAACAACAATAAAGCAAGCTTTGCCATTTTGTTTTTTTATGATGATGGTCTTTTCTTCTACTGGTGCATCAGGCATTGGGTCGTAGCTTTCGCGTGGCTCCATACCGAGGTCACCCTCGCGGTGCATACCTTTTCTTTTTGTTTTACAACAGTTTATAACCACCGAAATATCACTATCAAAGTTGGTAGCCTTTATATCAAACATAGCAGCCTCTGAACTTTGTGATGCTATTGCCACAAAGTTTATCTCACCCCCATTCCATTTCTGGTCCTTCAACTTATAGCTGCGCACACCACCGCGGTAGCGAGCCTCACACCATGAAGTGCTATCCAAGCGTGTCTTCACACCTTTATATATTATATAGAACGAGATGTTGCGATTGTTTTTCTTGTCGTAGGTAGCAAACAAAGGTCGATCGCTTGTTTCCAAACGATATAATGTCTGCGAACCATAAAGGGCTCGGGTATAACGGTTGTTACCATTCACACAAACTATATCACCATTATCAGGATAATAGTTCATCTGTCTTGGTGATTTCTGCTGAGCAGAAGCAGAGGCTGAAATTAATAATAGAAATAGGATGTTAAGTAGTTTCATCTATCTTTGTTTTTTATGTTGTCATTACTAATAAACTTATAAAGCTATTTTGCTCGATATTGTGTAGGCGACTTGCCATGCTTCTTTTGAAAGTTGCGCCTAAAGGTAGAGGCGTCACTAAATCCACACTCAATAGCCACTTCGCTAATAGATTTTGTGGTGGAAAGTAGCATTTCCTCCGATTTTGTTATACGCAAAGACACTATATAGTCCATAGCAGTAAGCCCTGTAAGCGATTTCATCTTACGAAATAATTGTGCACGACTCATAGCCATCTCTAAAGCAAATTCATTGATTCCAAAGTTGGTATCTGAAAGATGTGCCATTACTACGCCATTAGCTTTAGCAAGGAATTCATTGCTTTGCGTCTGCAAATATTGCAACGACTGCTGTTCATCTGTTGTCACTGCTGAAGCTGATTTTATCTCATCGTTATCAGAGACAACAGTTTTATTATCATCAGCAATAGCTGAAGGCTTTTTCTTTCGTTTTACAACAACAAGAGTTATAATGCCCAAAAACAATAACGTTAGCACAAGTACAACTATCCAGCGATAGCCTAATTTATCTGTAGGCATAGGCAATGCAACCTTAGAATAAAGAGCTACAAGACCTTGTTCGCTTCCAAAGAGTATTTCACCAGTTCTTTTATTATAGTAGCTGGCACCTTCTGCATAATTGTAGCCTTCGGTTGTTATCACTTCAGCCGTTAAACTATGGGAATCGATTTCTATGAGTGCAGAACTTGTTGTCACATACACATAATTGTCCTTACAAGCAATAGCTCTCACGCTTTCGTTGCCTTCTGCAAGCGCAAGCTGTTGCCATTGCTTGGTATTGCGACGAAGATATACTATTCCTTTATTAGTGCCACACCATACAGTGCTATCTGCCGAGATAGCAATGGCATAACAAATACAATCGGGCAACATACATTGCACCACATTGCCTTGTTTGCTATATATACCATTCTCTGTTGCCACCCATAGAGTGCCGTTGGCATCTAATGTTATATCATGAAGCCTTTGCATTGTGGTATCTATAGCTGCAATAGGTTTTAGAGTTGACAGGCTGATAGCAGTCACCCCACTCCATGAAGCCACCCAAACACAATTAGCCTTTTTGTCTTCACACAATCGATATATTCGATTTGCTACAGACGTAGGATTACTATTTAGAAGTATACGTGAATATTGTTTTCTACTCTTGTCAGAAACAAATAAGCCAGCACGTGTAGCTATCCATAAGCGTTTTTGTGAATCAAGAAGAAGATGACGAACTCGTCTACTTTCTTTATCTTCACAATAATAACTACATGTATCAACCATTGAACGAGTCTTGTCAACATGCACTATCCCGCTTCCTTCGTAGCCTACAAACAAGCCATTTTCACCATCATCGCAGATAGTTCGTACAGATTTACAAGCTTTTGGCAAAAATACTCTTGGTTCGTTTCCGCCAAGCAAAGCATAATACAACCCATCAGAAATTGTTGCGACCCAAAGTTTATGTCTCTTACCCATGGTGATAGATGTAATTTTACTATCGGTGAGTCCTGACTTACGAGCAACATCGCCTGTATAAACTATAGAATCATTACCTTGCGCATCATATTGTGTAAGCGTATTGTTGCGACATGAAAATCGCTGACCTTTTAGTTCCACATTATTATAAAATGCAGCAGCGAACCTTTTCTTTATATATTCAGGAACTTTGTTTGAGGCTACCGTAACAAAATCATCGGTAGCATAACGATAATAAGCAATAGTATACGAAGCATTAAATCTTATCCACAATGTTCCGTCATCGTCTAAACACATATGACCTGCACGATTGTCGGGAATAGAGAATGTTCTGCCATCAGGCAAGTAGGTATGAAGAGACAAACCATCAAAACGGCAAAAACCATTTATCATAGATATCCAGAGATTGCCTTTTTTATCTTCCAAAACATCGCTTATACGATTATCGGGCAAATGATAGATAGTTGAAAAATGATGAAACTTCACGACATCAAAGACAGCCACCTTGTCCTTTGCTTCACACGATGCAAAGGATATATGACAGCTAACTGCTATCAATAAAAGATAGGTAAAAAATCGTCTTAGTAGCATATCGTAGGTTTCAACTATGGTGCAAAGATACAAAAAAGATAACTAACAGCCTAAGCATAAACAACTAATTTGATACTGCATGCACGTTTTTTGAGATTTATTGTGCGCCCTAAAGATAATAATTGCCGTAATTTTGCAACCGAAAACCGATATAGCATAACAATAGAAATATAACATAAATAATAAACTAATGACAAGCAAATCAAACCTCATTACATTATTGCTTATGGCTGCAACCTTTTGTTCGCAAGCTAAAGCACAGGTTAGCGATGCCCTAAAAGATATTTGGCCTATTACAGATAGCGCCAAAAAGATGTCGCTAAATGGAAAATGGAACATCAAAGTTATAAAAGGCATTGATGATGACAAAACTGTTCCTGCACAAGACAACACATGGACTAATATTGATGTGCCGGGATGTTGGGAGGCATACGGACTATGCAAAGCAAAGTATTCCTTTCCTGATAGTCTAACAGGTTATTATCGCACATCGTTCACTATACCTGAAGAATGGAAAGGTGAGCATATAGGTATCAAGTTCGATGGTGTGCTAAGAGGATATGACCTATGGATAAATAATAAATATGTAGGAACATGGGAATGTGGATATAACACTTGCCAATTTGACATCACTCCATATCTAAAGAAAAAAGGTAAGCAGGAACTTGCGATGAGGGTTTATTCAAGATTTCGCGGGTTTGAATTTGACTGCTACGACGACTGGGCTCCTATGGGTATTGATCGTGATGTAACTCTTTTTGCATATCCAAATACTCATATCAGCGATATCAGAGTTGACACAAAAATGGATGGTTCGGTAAATATCGATGCTACTATTGCTAACGCTCGTAAAGACAGTCACTTGGAATATACTCTTACTGATGCCATTGGCAGAATTGTAGCCAAAGGTAACAGAATGAAGGTAGCTAATCCACATCTATGGACTGCAGAAACACCTTATTTATATAATCTCACCGTAAAGCTCAAGGATAAGAAAAACGACATACAGACTTTAACTCAAAAGGTTGGCATACGCGAAATAAGCATCGATGGCAACTTACTAAAGGTGAATGGTAAGCCTGTAAAACTTCGTGGTGTAACTTATCATGCTACAGATCCTAAGACTGTTAAGGTGATAAGTGAAGAGTTAACAAAAAAGGATATGAAACTAATGAAGGAGGCTTCGATAAACTATATCCGCACAAGTCATTATGCTCGAGAACCACGATTCTATGAACTTGCAGACTCTTTAGGATTCTATGTTGTCAACGAGGCTTCTATGGGTAGCCGCGGAGAAAAGAATCTAAAAAAGGCTGACTATCAATATAACATGAAGCAAAGGGTGGCATCGACGATGATGCGCGACAAGAACCACGCTTGCGTAATTGTTTGGAGCATCGGTAACGAGAATCCTCTACCTAACACATGCGTAAAACTCGGAGAATATGCAAAATCATTAGACTGCAGTCGCCCAATATGCTACCCACAGAAAGGTAGCTATTTTAGAAGTATAGGCTTCGAAAAGTTTCCTAAAGTGGCAGACATCTATGCTCCTCACTACCCTACAACTTCACAAATACGCGACTACTACACCAAAGGCGACCGACCTATAATATTCACCGAATATTGCCACAGTCTGGGTATATCATTCGAAGACCACGACAGACAGTGGGAAATCATAGAACAAACTCCTTGTATTGCGGGAGGTAGCGTTTGGGAATGGGTAGACCAAGGTATGCCATTCAAGAACGAAAGCAAGGAGTTCTCAATATGGCGTACAGATGGTAGCGAAGAAGACCAAAAGGTATACACATCTACGGATTGTGGATTCGAAATGAATGGAAACCAAGGTACAGATGGTATGTTGTATGCAGACCGCACACCATTGCCTAACTATTATGAACTTCAGCACAACTATGCTCGCGCTTTTATTTCGGATGTTAAAGAGGGTGTACTAAATATCGTAAACCGCTTCGACTTCGTAAACTTAAAAGACAATGTAACTATCAACTGGGCACAAACAAACAATGGGGACACTATAGCTCGTGGTGCTTTCTCACCTAATTGTGAACCAAGAGCGAAAGCTACTTACCAGCTACCAATAAAAGAGGTTGATGGATTTAGCCTACTAATATTCGACCTTAGCGATAAGGATGGGAACCATTTCTTGCGACAAAGCTTTATTATAAACAAGCCTGATATAGCTTGGCAAGGAAGTGGCAGCCCTATGGATATGATACAACATGGCGCATTGGTTCGTGCAGGCAGAAAAGTAACTATGGCTGAGCGTATTACCGAAAAGGGCAAATATCAAACAAAATATATCGTGCCAATAGTAAATGGCGAGGCTAAGGGCGAATTGCTTAATATAAAGACAGATATTCAGACTGCAACAAATGCCCATGGCGGCATACATATAGATGGCACATTAACCAATGATACTGCCGACTGTTTTATTTCAGAATTAGGTTTGGCTTATCTTTTGGATAGCAATATCGACCGCGTACAATGGATAGGCGAAGGTCCTTATGCCTCGTATCCAGGTCGCCGCCAAGCCAATAGATATGGGGTATGGGCACTACAGAAAGATGACATTTATTTCGAAGGCAACAGAATGGATGTAGAGGCATGCTACCTTAGCGATAAGGATGGCAACGGTATAGTAATTGTGGCTGATAGTACCATGAATATCAACTTCGAACAGACCGACCGTGGCATCATTATAACAGTAAATGCTGCTGTAAGCGGACAGGGTCCAAAATTTGCTCGCTCAGCATTCAAGGTTTGGGCTTATAAGAGCGAAAGCAGAAAATGCTCATTCTCTATGTACCGTATAAAGAATGGTAAGTTGCCAGAAATTGCAAACAAATTATTTAGCCAACCGGCATATATGGCAAAGCCGTTCAAGCCTTTCCTTACACAATATGATACCTATTTACTGAGATTCGACAACATCTTAGCTCCAACTACTAAGTCGGAGGGTGGAAAATAATTATTGAAACAACAATTTAACAATACATGAAGAAAATAATATTGATTTTCGTCCTCACCTTATTATATAATGGTATGGCGAATGCTATAGAATGGTTTGATGGCAAACAACCTGTAAGCTATTGCATAAAAACAAAGACTGCTCCTGTAGTAGACATCGCCTTGCAGATGTTCGATAGCGACATGTTGCAGGTCACAGGACTAAAACCTACTGAACTTAGAAATGCCAAAATAGAAATCTATGAACTTGATAAAGCATCGGCAAATATCATCAAAAATCTTTCTGCTAAAGGTATTCCGACACAACGAATAGTAAAAGAGAAAGACTGTTTCTATCTTGGTGTGAAGAATGAAACCATTATCATCGTAGGCAACAATGGTCGCGGATGTGCGTATGGCATTCTTGAACTATCGCGTAATGCAGGCGTTTCACCATGGGTATGGTGGGGAGATGTTAATCCTGAGCGAAAGAAGTATCTATCATTAGCTGACAACTATGAGACTTGCCAAAGTCCATCTGTAGAATACAGAGGAATATTCTTAAACGATGAAGACTGGACTATACGCAACTGGTCGGGTGTAGGTTTCGATCCCTCGCAACCATACGGAAGCATAGGCCCTAAAGTATATAAACGTATATTCGAGCTAATGCTTCGTCTGCGTGCAAATGCAATATGGCCAGGAATGCATACTGGAACAACCGCCTTCTTTAAAGTCGATGGCAACAGAGAAATGGCAGACTCTTGTGGTATTATCGTTGGCTCGAGTCATTGCGAACCTTTATTGCGTAACAATGTTGACGAATGGGACGAGAGCAAACGAGGAGCATACAACTTCATTACTAATCGTAAAGAAGTAGAAAACTATTGGATCGAAAGACTGAAAGAGGTTAAAGGGGGAGAATACTTCTTTACTATCGGCATGCGTGGTATTCATGATGGCGACATGCAAGGCGTAAAGACAAAAAAAGAGAAGTTGGAAGGTTTGCAGGCTGTTATAGACTGTCAACGAGACCTAATAAAGAAACATTTCGATAAGAATGTAGAAAAGGTGCCACAGGTGTTTGTGCCATACAAAGAGGTACTCAACATATATGAGAATGGACTACAAGTGCCAGACGACGTAACGCTAATGTGGTGTGATGACAACTACGGATATATGACTCGACTATCTGACGAAGAACAGCAGAAACGTAGTGGTGGTGCTGGCGTATACTATCATCTGAGCTACTGGGGTAGACCTCATGACTATATGTGGTTAACAACCGAGCAACCAGGACTTATTTATAATGAAATGAAGCAAGCTTACGACCATAATGCACGTAAGCTATGGATAGTAAATGTTCACGACCCAAAGATAGCAGCATACCAATTGGAACTATTCCTCGATATGGCATGGAATATAAACAGCATAAGCTACGATGGCATATCAAACCATCTAAAACAATGGTTGCAAATGCAGTTTGGCAATAGTATTGGAAGTATGCTTCTTCCTCAGATGCAAGAATATTATCGTCTGTGCGGCATTCGTCGACCTGAGTTTATGGGATGGAGCCAAGTGGAACTCGATCGTAAACGCTATCCACGTGGACGCTCACAGGTTACAGATACAGAGTTTACTTCAGCTTTTGGCAACGAGACAAACAGATATCTTGAAGATTATCGCAACATCGTGGACAGCATTGAGCAAATAGGCACTAAGGTGCCAGCACACCTAAAAGATGCATACTTTGCAGCTATTAAATACCCTGTATATTGCGCATCGCTTATGGCAACAAAGATGCTCGAAGCGCAAAAAGCTCGTTCTTTGTGTATGGGACAAATGGATAACTACGTAAATTCTCGTCATGATGCACTTCTCACAGCAGCATCACGAAGCCTCAAAGCATATTACGACATCCGTACACTCACCGAGTATTATAATAATGATATGGCTAATGGTAAGTGGAAGGGCAATATGAACTTTATGCCTCGCGACCTCAATGTCTTCAATGGTCCTATACTTCCTATTGTACCAACAGAGAAAGAAATAGAGAAATATGCCACCAAAGACAAAGCTCACTACCCTATCAAGAGCGATGGCGCAATAGCAATAAATGCTGCAGAATATAGCTCTGCAACAACAAACGTGAAGACTATAGACATGCTGGGACATAGCATGAAGGCTGTAAGTATACCAAAGAATGGTAGTATCTCGTTCGACATAAATATAAAATCAGACTTGAATGGCATGCTATACACAGCAACTATTCCAACCCAAACCAATGACAAGGGAGATATTCGCTACAAAGTGACAATAACAAGTGAAGATGGCAAATCGGTATCTGAAGAATATTCTTTGAAAGAACCATTCCGCTCTGACCGTTGGAAAGAGAATGTGATGAGAGGGCAAGCATTACGCACAATGCCAATAAACCTCAAAGCTGGAAAACATACAATAACTATTACCGCCTTAGATGAACACATACTCATCGATCAGCTAATGTTAGACAACAAGACCAATCGTAAATTTTATGTAATTCCAACAAAGATACGCTATTAAAAACACGGATAGTAGTTATTCGTAAAACATATAACCGCTATAGAAAAAAATATGAGACCAAAGAACAACCAGTTACTTATTGCTGTAGGATAAAACTGGTATTGTTCTTTGGTCTCCTTTGATGTAAGATTTGAGTTGATATAAATTCCGTAAGAGATAAGAGCCATATTAATCTCTGACTATAATGTCAAACAATATAGCATAAGGTATTTCCTATCAGCATTACAAAGGTAATGCCTTTATTGCTAAACTCAAATAAAAACAAGGGAAAAAGGTGTAACAAAAGAAAATAAATAGTGTAACAATTTGGGCACTCATTAATAATCAGCCACTTATGCCTCATATATTCATTGCGTAAAAATGGTATTTATTTACCCTTTGACGCATAAAACCACATATTTTATTCAGTTTTTACCCCCCCCCGAAGCTTAAATTCGAGATATCAATTATTAGCAAAAAGATTCAAGCTTATCTCCTTTTGTTATGTATTTTCTGCATTAAGTAATCGTTTATATTCCGTTGGTGTCATTCCATACTTCTCTACAAAGAGTCGATGAAAAGTCTGACGATTAGAGAATCCACTATCCAAAGCAATACCTTCTATAGTATATTCTTGGTTGCTACGTATAAGCTCTAACGAATGTTCAAGACGCAAGTTATTGACGAATGATACAAAACCCGTAGAATACTTTTGGAACAGAGCAGAGAACTGCTTCATGCTCATAGGTACTATAGATATTGCATCATCACGACTAAAGCCGGGCTTCAGATATAGCTTACGAGTTATTATCTCGTTGTATATCACTACAAACATCTTTCGGTCTTCGTCATCATCCTCGTTTTCATCAACCGCTATGGTATCTGTATGTTGACGAGTACGCTCGTTGTATAGCTTACGCAACTCCTCCATAGTTGCAAGATTTGCCCTATCTTTACGTCTTAGAATATTATTGTATCTTATTGATATTGCCAACAGCAAACCAAGGGCTACTACAAGAATCGTTGCTAAAAGAATAACAATCTGGCTGGTCTCAGCCTTTTGTTCATGCTTTATAAGCTGGAGTTGTATATCTCTATCGGCAAATACTTTCTTCACAGCTCTCACATAGTCTTTCTTCTCTCTTGCTCTAAGACTATCTGCCATAACCATATTTTCGTTAGCTGAAAAGGAAGCCTCCTTATACATATTAAGATGATAATAGCACTTAAACTCATTGCGGAGCAACACCTTATTATAATAATAGGTAATAATACTATGACACTCCTGCATATGCTTCTTCTTAATCTTTATACATCTAAGGGCTTCAGCATACTGTCCAGAGTTTACGAGATATGGTACAGCGAGGGCTATTCCATGATCTGTATTACCATATTTTGTTAGTCTCAACTTCTCATAGCATTTCTCAGCCTTCTTGGTTTCACCAGCACCATAATAAGCCTTCGAGCATGCTGCCATTAGTTCGGCTTCACGAATATCATTAAGACCTATGGTGGCAGAATCAGACTTTTTAAGATAGTCTAACAAAGCCAGACATCGTGGAATTAACGAAACTGCCTTATCGTAAAAACGATTACTTGCATACACATCAACTTGCTTAGTCAAGGCATATAACATATTGTTATAAGTATCCCATCTTGCGCTATCTTCAACAATAGTCTGGTATATCTCAATACTTTTGTTCAGATAGTCTAAAGCATCATTTAAGTTGTCTATCTCTGACTTTGCACTTCCTAAAGCCATATAGAAGAAAGCCACAGACTCTTTATCGTTTATTTTTTGTGCAAGTTCTATAGCTTCATTCGACTTGATTATCACTTCTGTATAATGGCTTTGCATATAATAGACAGTAACCAACACCTTCAGGCTATTGAGCTGAGCTAAGGTATCTACATTTTCAATTGCGTTGGAATAGCCTTTATTAGCACATTCCAAAGCTTTATTAGGGTTATCAAGTCCATAGAAATATGACATAGCCCTAAGGTTTTGTATTTCTTCTATAGGTATCAGCCTGTGTTGCTCTGCAGAATCAAGCATCTGCAGAGCTTTCTTTGGCTTATCAATATATATGGTTGTTATTTTCCGAAGAAGAGTTACCTCCTTTTCTTTTGGAGTAGAATACACTTGGCTATTCTTATTTCTTTCACCACACGACGCCACAAATATTGCTAATAGTAAAAGCAAAATATATTCTGTTCCTTTGCGTAATAGTCTCGTTTCTTTCATTCCGTTTATTATAGTTAGTAGATAACTAAATCAATTTCTTATCATTATTCCACTAAGAACTTGCCATCGGAGGTAACTCCTGCCACAGACGTCTTAACTCTTGTATCTCTACTATTATTGTAGAGCGTGACGTTGAAGTTGCCTTCATCATCAGGCATGGCATTTGGGTTCCAATATAGTGTGCGACGATAGTCTTTCTTATTAGCAGGCTTAGCCTTTGAATAGTCTGGGGTATAGAACTGCTCAGGCTCTGCAAAGCCATCGAAGAGATATCTACGATCGCGATATGTATAGCGTGTGCCATCGTAAGGCAACAGCTGGTACATCATATTGATATCCTCTGTATTTAAGGCTTCTGTATGACGATCTTCGGGATTGCGTGGTTCGTAGTCGGTATAGAAGCGGAACTTATCCAAACGCTTTAGGTGCAGATTTTTGAATACTAAAGCATTGCTTCTATTTTTAACATTATCAAGATGACCACTATAATTCTGATAGAATACATATCCATCATCGAAAAATGCCCGGATATTATAATCGCGAGATCTGTTCATATTACCATATACAGTAAAACAAGCTATCTTTGGGAAAGTACCCATATTAGGCACACCCCATGACAAGCCACGATCGGTAGCTTCGTTATAAAGGTCGTAGGCATCGATGACATAGGCTGGCTTTGAGAAGTCGACATCTCTGCGACTACGACGCTTGGCATCTACCTTTACTGTTGATAATGTATGATCGTTTTCCATTTTCGATAATTCCTTTAAGGTTGCATCATCGAGTAAAAGGTTGCGCCACTCAGGCTGATGAGTTTGATACCATGAATAGGAATGAGCAAACACAGGGAAGAACAGCTCTTGCTTGACATAGTAATCTGGATAAGACTCTTCGTCGAAGCGATGTTTGTCCACACCTTTCTCCATAGACTTCTTCACGGAGTCTTTCTCGTTGTATGCCTTAACAAACAATACAGCCTTACCATAGAAAGGAGGCAAGTCGAAGAGGAAGCGACCATTATTAATAGTCTTCTGCACTCCGCCTGCTGTCATTCCGTCTTTAGTTATCTCTGCCTCCACAAGCACTTCCTTCTTCAATGTGCCATGGTTTACTCCGAGATATCCTCCTTCTACTTCAATTTCCGAATCAACATCATCCAAAGATGTTTCTGACTCTTCTTGCGATGCTTCAACACTCTCACCAGTCATATTAACAGCACCCTCACTAACAGCATCTTCTGCTTTTTTAATTGCATCGGCAGCAACACTAACTTTGTCATCAAGTCCTGCAACATCATCAAGAGTAAGCATATCTACTCCCAACATCTTGTTTACAGTACCTTCATATGTGAGAGTTACCTCAGGTCGATATCTCAATATAGGCACACGCTTGTATCTACGCCAACCTTGCACCATGAGCAGGTTGTCGAGAGCTTTTCTATGTGCTTCATCATTACTTTCGAAATAATATGCTGGCGAAGCTACAAAACCTTTAAGGTCGGAACATAGCAACATCTCGGTCATCATATTGCCATCATCATATGAAGTATCGTCTGTACGAGCATCGCGAACAGAGATTGCAAAAGGAGTTTTGGGTTCAGCACCTTTAACTTCAAGACTTATTGGTTCGAAAGGCTTATATTCCATCTTGTCGGTCTTCACGCTAACATTCTTCACTTCATCACCATGATTTACGAAGAATAGTCGTGATGCCAACACCTTAGCATCTGCACCAAGTAGCATAAGTTCGTTAACACCCGAAGGCAATTTATCTATTGACAATGTTGCAGATGTAGACGAAGTACGCTCGAAAAGACATAGTTTGCCTCTACACATCACGGCATATGCAGCCACGTTTACTCCCCTACTCGTCCACTTAGCTTCACCTTTGTCTAATACCAAGGCAACACCCTCATCCTGGGATTTAGGCAACTTAAAAGTCCAGTCTTTATCATTCCATCTGAATGTTGCTTTCTGACCATTAGGAATAACAAGGAATGTGCCTCGTCCCATATAGGTAGGCTGTAGCTTTGTGCCATCATCAAGAGAGCCTGAAATTTGCAAAGCTTGACCATCATTGTCACAAATATCGAAGGCGACTCTATTCTGCACACCTTCAAGAAGGGTGCCTCCTTCTGGATAAAAGTTCACCTTCAACTTAGGTTTCTCAACAAACTCCACCTCCTGTTTTGGTCTGCCATACATATATTTTCCTTCATAGTTGCCTTTCTTTTTAGGCTTACTGAAGATAGGAAGCACGCGCGAATACAAACCATCCCATTCTCGGAAGAAGTCATGAGCCATGTCGTTATTATAGAACAGGTGCTTATCGTCGAGGGTGTAATCACGATGTGTAACATTGAAGTTTAGCATCCAACGGGTGTAAGCTCTTAGCTCGTAATATCCACTATATAGACTATCTTGAAGAGCAAACTGTCCACATGTTACTCCCTTGTTGCTTACTACAATGCGTTGGCGCTCTACCACAACACCATCAGGAGACAACAATTCCACATATAGCAGTTTACTCATGTTGGTAGGCTTGTTATTATCTGCACGAAGCACGAAAGCTTTATACCAAAGTGTATCACCTACAAAATAGCAGTTATTATCAGTCTGTACATATACTTTCTCTTGCACTTGAACATTGGTTTGCAACAGAGTCTGCAAACTATCCAAAGCATCGGCTTTAGCTGTGGTAAGAGATAACATCGACAACATCATGCACAAAAGGCATGACCATATATTGTTTGGTAATATAGGTTTCATAATGGTAGGCTTTTGATAATAATGCTACAAAAGTAATAATAATTATTGAAAAAACGAAGAAATAAGAAATAAAAAAGGAGCATATCGTGATTGATATGCTCCTTTAATAACATATTATCAGTAAGTAGTTATTCTCTTACTTAAATGGTAAATACCAGTTGTTAGGGTCAGTCAAATCCTTGGTAGGATTCTTATACATCAACTTGCGTGCAAGCCATCTGCCACCGAAGTCAGCACCATAGAGACCAGCCTTGTTCTTATGACGAGCCAAACGCATGAGGTCGTACCAACGTGTACCCTCGAAAGCAAGCTCAAGAGCATACTCGTCGCAGAGGATATCCTCCATTGCATTGATGCTATCGGCCTTTGTTGCACCAACAGAAACATTGTACATATCTGCAATCTTCTTCATCTTCATACCAACGATAGTATCAAGCTGATATGGTGAGCGACCAGGATAGTTACCATCGCCAGTTACACCACAACCATGTCCATGGATACCAAAGTTAGTTTGAAAATCGCCTACTGATGAAGATGCAGCAGGGAACAACGAACGATTCTCATCAGAGAGGAATGGATATGTTGTCTGAAGCATATTGCGAGTATCGTCTGTGATATAAGTACGAGTGGTATCAAGCAAAGCTTCTGTAATACCATCCTTCAATATTGCGAATGCTGCATCAGGATGACCTAAGCGGTTGAAAGCCTCTGCAAGGTGGAGATATATAGTAGATGTACGATATAGCATCACGTTAGCTGCATTATACTTCTTTATCCATTGCTTTGTAGAGTCAGCATTTGTACCAAGAGTGATAGAAGTGCAAGAACGCATATCACCCCACTTGATACCACCAACATACTGCTGCTTCAAACCGCCAGTAACGTTACGATAGTAGTAGTAGTCGCAACTATCTGAGATTGCCCAATATTCCTTTGAAGGCATAATCTGAATCTCATCCATCTGCAATTCTTTTTTGTCTGTGCCATAATAGTTGTTACCGAAATATTCAGGCAACATACTTGTAGTACCGCGCAAGCTGTTTACTGCCATTGGAATATAAGAAACAAAGTCGTAGACAGCATTGTTTTTGAAAATGTTGTTGAACCAGGGCTCTTGTGATCCAGTCATATCCATATCCGAAGGTATGAATAATGCTTGTGGCTTGTTATACTCCTTGTAGCTCTCTCTATATTTTGCTGCACGATTATTAAGAGCAACCTTTGTAAGATATGTTGTATAGTGAGAAGCTGCCTTATCAAACTGCTCTGTCTCAAGATACATTTCACCAAGGATAACGTCAACAGGTATAAAGCAGAACTGAGACAACATATTCTTGCTCTCTCCCCAGTTTGTCTTACCTATATTAGGATTTCCATAGTCAGGAACCTTATAGCCAGTATACTGCTCAAGGTCAGGAGCAAGCTCAGCTACGATACCATTGATATCGAGCTCAGGATAGTTACTGCTATTAATCTGAGAGATTGTAGTAAGAGGTTCTGTAAAGAATGGAACCTTACCATAGGTGCGAGTCAACTGCAAGTAAGCCCAAGCACGGAAAGCCTTGATAGCAGCATACTCACGCATAGCAACGAGTGTACTACCTGTCATAAGAGTTGTATCACGATGTGCTATGTAGTAGTTACAGTTGTTGATTACACGATAGTAAACGTATGCAGAATCATATTTGTTTGAAGCATCAGCAGAGAAGTTTGCGAGCTTACGAAGGTTGTTGTCTGTATATTCTGTAGTCTTTACAAGGTCGCCACGCATCTCACCGATTAGCACATACTGGTCTGCCAACTGCTGCATAGACTGCATAATGCCGAAAGCAAAGTGTACTGAGTCGGTCTTGTTGTTTAGTTCCTTGTCAAAAAGCTGACGAGAGCTATCAGACTCCAACATGTCGGAGCAGCTTGGGAGCATACATACTCCCAATACTGCCAACAATGATAAAAATATCTTTTTCATTTCTTAATGATGTTTAGAGGTTAGAGGTTAATCTTAACACCGCACTGGAAGCTACGTCCCTGAGCAATATTGCCGCAGTCGATACCCTGATAGAGTACGCCATTGCCGATAGAGAACTCAGGATCGCTACCAAGATACTTAGTGAAGGTGAGCAAGTTGTTAGCCTGTGCCCATACTGTCAAGCCCTGAAGCCATGTCCATGAACCTGGAACAGGAACCTTATAGCTGACGTTAAGGGTCTTGAGGCGGAGATAGCTGCCATCTTCAATCCAACGATCAGAGAAACGGTTGTTGCCCATAGGGTCACCGTAAGCAAGGCGAGGCAAATCTGTCTGCTGTCCCTCATAACGCCAGTGAGCAACCTCAGCAACCTGCTGGTTGTAGAATGTGCTACCGCTATTGAGGATAGAACGCTGATAGTTGTAAACATCGTTACCAAGGCTATAGTTCCAGCCCATGGTCAATGTCAAGTTCTTATAGTTGATAGTAGCGAAGATATTACCATAAATATCTGGGTTAGGATCACCGATAACAACCTTGTCAAGTTCGCTAATCTTACCATCGTTATTCTGGTCGATGAAATGAACATCACCAGCCTTGAAGTCGTTACGAAGACCTGCATTGTCTTCCATATACAAGTAACCATCCTTGCCAGCAGCCTTAGCTTCAGCATCTGTTGCAAATACGCCAGCTGTCTTGTAACCATAGAACAAACCTACAGGGTTGCCTACAGATGTGAGAATGTTGTTGTCGCCATATACAGATGATGTATAGTCTCCATCAGGAAGCTTGGTAACCTTGTTAGCATAGTGACCTACGCTTGCACCAACTTCAACATTCCAGTTGCGAGTAACAACAGGCTTTGCAGTAACCGAGAGTTCGAAACCTTCGTTCTTAATCTCACCACCATTAGTCCAATAGTTGTTGATACCGCCGATAGGGTTCTTGAAAGTCTGGAGAGTGAGCAAATCCTTTGTCTTGTTTACATAGTAGTTGAAGTCTACGCCCAAACGGTTGTTGAGCATGTAAGCCTGCAAACCTACGTTAAACTTATGGTTAGTCTCCCACTTAATCTCATCGTTACCGATGTTGGTGAGCTGCAAACCGATAGCATTGTAGTTGAAACGTACTGCAGAAAGACTTGTACGAGCAGCATAGTTAGAAATGTCGTCGTTACCGCTCATATCATAACCTGCATTCACGCGCAAATAGTTGACACCTGCATTCTTTGGGAACCAAGACTCGTTAGTCATAACCCAACCCAACTGTACGCTTGGGAACAAAGCCCATGCAACACCACAAAGGTCGAGGTCGCCAGACTTAGCACCGAAACGGCTGTTAGCTTCAGCAGAGAGAGAAACTGTTGCGAAGTAACGGTTCATGTAGTTATAGTCTACATTACCATACCACTGAAGGTTCTTCCATACATCGTTGTTACCCTTGATGTGCTGATAACCAGAGCTTGCGCTAAGAGAAGGGTTCTTATCGTTGGTTGTAGAGTTATACTCTGTCTTCAAGTTGTTATCATCAAACGAGAAGTAGGTATACTTAAATCCACCGAAGGCAGCAAGGTTGTGCTTGCCATACTGATGCTTCCAATCGATATGAGTATCGCTGACAACGTTAATCTCCTTAGAGAACAATGAAGCTGCCATACTTGTTACAGTACCGAGGTTAGAAATCTCGAACGAAGGTACACCAACGAATGGACGATGATAGCGCTGAGAGTTACGGTCCAATGTATAGCTGAACATAGAAGTAAGGCTCAAGTTATTATTTATAGTCCATGTAGGTTCTACGCGAACATTGAAATAAGTGTTCTCTGCCTTGTTCTTGTTGTCACCATTTGCATTATTAAGGATAGCGACAGGGTTAGCCAAACCATAACCAGAACCAAGCTGGCTATAGATATCATCATAGTCGCAAAGCAATGATGTGAAACCACCAACAATAGCATTATACTGATAAGGACTTACGATAGGAGCCTTTATCAATGACAAGAATGTTGGAGAGGTGATAGCACCTGCACTAAGGTTTTCCATAGCACCATCGTCAAACACCTTGCTGTTTGTACGGCTGATAGAGATATCAAACTTAGTGTTAAGGTTATAAAGAATGTTGATATCGGTATTGAAGCGAACGTTCATACGGTCGAAATCATTATTCTTAGCTGTACTTTCAGCCTTAACATAACCTACAGAGAGGTTGTACATACCAATATCGTCACCACCCTGCACATTGATATTGTAGTTCTGGGTCATGGCTGTGTCGTAAACATAGTCTGTCCAGTCTGTATCGTTGTGATATGTGTGATAATAATAGTTGTTAGGGTCGTCGTTGAGGAATCTAAACGAGATAGGAGTATCACGGTTGATATTCTCAGGAACGGTACCAAGAATCTCTGTTGCATAGTTGCGATACTGAGAAGCATTCATCATTGTTGGCAACTGTGGTACGAGACTAACACCTGCAGAGATGTTGGCATCAATACGTGTAGCCATAGACTTACCACGCTTTGTAGTGATAAGGATAACACCATTACCACCGCGTGCACCATAGAGGGCTGTAGCATTCTTCAACACCTTTACTGAGGCAATATCCTCAGGAGCAATGTTTGCAAGAATATTGTTAATCTGTCCGCTATGCAAAGACAAACGATTTTGCTGCATATCCTGCTCCACTCCATCGACAACAATCAATGGCTGAGCATTAGCGTTGATAGACGACAAACCGCGAACAAACATTGATGCACCTATGCCAGGAGCTGCAGAACGTGTCACTGTACGAACATCGGCACCGAGTATGTTTTCAATGTCTGATTCTATAGTCACGTCTTTAGCATCAGCATCGAAGCCTGCCTGTGCAGTATATGTAGTTCCTTCACCATACATAGGACGGAACTTCTCCTGCATCATCAACACCTGGATTTCTTTTTCAGTATCCTTAGCATTGATAGCAACCTGCTGCGACATGAACGAAGGTGAATGAACAAACAATGTTGTTGCAAATTCAGGAACCTTGATAGTAAACTTACCATCAGCACCTGTCATGGCAGAATATCTGTCATAGCCAAGCACCTTGAGCTGAATACCAGCAAGAGGCTTCTTTGAAACCTGGTCTACAACAACACCATGAAGCATGGTGGTAGCAAAATTATCTTTCACCTCACGCTGACGTGTAGGCTTCTTGATAGTCATCTCAACCTCTTCGCCATCATTTTCTGTTTGGGCAAAGGCTGTTGGGCACAAGCCCAAAGAAATGGCACAGAGCGATAGTCTCAGACCATGCTTCTGTATATCATTAATATATTTACGCTTCATAATTAGTTCTCCTTAGTAGCATTGGCTTCAAACTCTTCCATCTCTGCAGGTTTCATCAATATTGAAATGATGCGGAAGTCGCGTGTGTATTTTGCCATCATAGCGCTATTGAACACACCGAAGTCGGTTGTTATCTTCAAGTTAGGGTAAATCTTATTTCCAAGTCCATAGTATGCAACAGGGAATGTGAAAGAACCAACAGCAACAGTATCAACCTTGTTAGGATTGTTTACTACCTTCTGATTCAACTTCTTTGTCTGCAACTTACCCTTTGCGTCACAGTAGCTGATAGTAAAGTCAAGTTGGTTAGGCTTACGGAATTCATTACCATCAGCATCTTTGCCATAATCTTTGCTTGGTGCCAATACTACATATATATTATATGTGGTAGAGAGCACGTCTGACAATTTAACATCCAACTGTGGTTTACCATAACCACTCAAAGGTGTTACCCAATAATATTGAAGGGTACTTTGATTTGCATATTGTGGTTTGTAACCAATCTGGTCAAACATATCAGAATTAATTTCAACAGTAGAACTTGCACCAGTCCATACCTTGCTTCTACGTGGATTAATCACTATTGGCATTGCCCATGCTTCCCAAGGACGGAAAGCCAAAGAGTCTACAACACGGAACTCACCATTACTCATCTTCGATTTGCTGATGGTGTGCGACATTATCTCCTCTGGGTTAGAGAAATAACCAAAAGTTGTAGACCTCAAAGTATCATAAGGTTGCTTGCCTTCTTCTTTGAGCCAATCGTTGTAGTAGTTATTATTGTTATACAAGAGATTACCAACAACACCTAAAACAGCCAAAGAGTCTGACTGATAAGCTGGATCAATAGTTACTGTAGATGTAGGTGCAGAAGATGTAGAAGTAGCTTCATCAATATCTTGTGCAGAAGTAGTAGCGATATAGTTGTAGTATTTCTTCACCTTATTATATTGTGCTACCCATGCTTCGTTTGTTGGAGCAAGCATAGTATACGAGCTATCCTCTTTGCTCACCTTAGCATTCAACATATTGAAAGCAGTATTGGTAACAATCATCACAGAGTCAATGTAAGTCTGCTTACCATTTACAGTAGGACCAAGCACACTGTTCTTAGTGTCAAGGGTCTGAATCTCATAATGCTTAAAGTATTTAACTACAGAGTCAATATCAAGTCCAGTTGCAGATGTTGCCTGCTCATAGATATTTGGATAGAACTGTGCGGCACCATTAAGGATATGCATAATACCATTGATACTTGGCTGATTGAGAGTAGTGATGTTCAAACCATCATAAGTATACGAACCATCACCTACGAAATCGTAAGACTTCTCATTCAACACCTTTATACGCTCATCAATAGCTCCTGATATCACATGGTTGTAGTCAGCGATATGGTTCTTTACAAACTCCTTCAGAACCTTAGTACTATCTTCTGCCATCAAAGCTTGTGCATCGAATGTGCCATTAGCAGGTGCCCAAACGGTATAGAAGTGCGACTGAGAAAGAGCTGCATCGAAGCCTGCCTTCTTTACCAAAGCAGCAAAGTCTGACAAGTTCTCGTTCTGCGATATATTCTCCCACAAAGTCTTATCTGCCGACATGTTGCCTGTAGAAGGAGTCTCATTATAGTCGGAGAAATCGGAGCATGATGTTGCCGCAAACATAGCGGCAACAATCATAGTTCCTGTTTTGAATATACTTTTCATATATTAATATCTTAATTTTTTAATACCAATCTTCTGAGTACATATTGTTGTCAACAACGTTGACTGGTACAAACTCTACGAAGTCGAGCTGCCACTTAAGGTCAGAGTCATCATTGATAACGTTCTTGAAACGGAACCAGAAGTCTTCACTCTGCTTAACGTTTACACGACCAAGCACACGGCGCAAAGTCACGACACCATCACCACGACAGTTCTTTGTTGTCTTTTGATCGCCATCGTCGCCTGGGTGACCGCAGAAGCTGAAAGGACCACGCATATATCCACGGTTCTTCATAGCCTCGTCGGTAGATACACCTTGGTCGTCTTCCTCATAAAAAGGACTCCAACCAATACGTGGGTCGTCTTGCATAATACGAACATCAAGAGGTATGCTCAATGCTGTCATCTCCTGAACATTCTTTGAAGTACCCCAATAGAACTGCATCATACCACCGTGTCCCATAGGAGAATAGAACAAACGGAATTCATACAAGCCTGATGGTACAGGTGGCAACTTCACAGCCAAATCATACTGGCCCCAACCCTGGAAGGCATCTGCCTGATAAGAACGATAGTCGCCCTTTACATTATAGCGAAGCTTAGTCTGCTCACCATTGTAGCAAATTACATTATCGAAATAGTCAACAGGGAAAGCCAAACGAGCACCGCTACCTCCACCATTCATTGCAGAAACCTCATTAATTGACATATAGCGGAAGCCATTGTTGATGAACTCTGGCAAGAATGTGGTAGCCTCGAAACGAAGACGCTCATTCAATACACCCTTAGGAACCTGCTCATTGTAAACCAACATTCCCTTGATTGGGTGGATATAACCATTGTAAGCAGAAATATCCTGACGCTCGATTTCAACACCAGCGAATTTTAGAACATGGTTAGTACCACGTGTACCTACCTCATTGGTGAGGGTATTGAAAGTCTGATAACGGTTGATGTAAAGAGTCTTTCCTGGCTGTGGCTCCCAAATCTTCATAAGAGTGTTAGGAAGCATTGTCTGATAGTAGTCGTAAGGATCGGCACCGTTCACATAGTTCCACTTACTTGTACCAACAGGCACACCTGACTTATTCTCAAATACCAACTGGTCTTGTGCCATAGAAGCATATAGAATATGGTATGCAACGAACATATTCAAGGCATTGAAACGATTAGTATAGTCGTTGCCTGTGCTTACGCTCAAACCCTTCTCATTGATATAGTCATACCATGCAGCAGCACCACCATAAACTTTATTAGCATAAGCTACAAGATCTTCAAAGCTGTTGATACCATTAGCTCTCAACACTTCGTCACTCTCAGCAAATACAGTGAAGCCAACCTTACATTCCTCTGGGCAATAGAGTTCGCTACCATTGGTATCGTTGATATCAGCAGGTTTGTTGAACTTTGTTGTACGAGTACCATCAGCAAGTGTGCGATACTTTACCGACTTAGCAATAGAATCAGCAAGATGTGTCTTATGCAAAGCCTCACTAAAGATGCTATAACCCTCCAAACGCTCGAAGGTATCGCCAAGCAAACGCGATGTACGAGGTACTACATTGTTAATCTTGTGTACCAAACCATTTGTCACCTCATTATCTTCGCTGATAATGGTCGAAACATCATTCAATACAGTATGACCAAGACTGTCTACCTTTGAAGATATAGGACGACCAAGCATAGTAGTAATAGTAGCACCGCTACCACCCATAGAGATAATGCTATAAAGACCATTTGTCAAGTGATATTTGGCAATATCAAGACAAAGGCTATCGCTAAGTCCCTCAAGTGAATTAGCGGTCATGCCATTATGCTCAATAGTAGCCTCAGGGTCGTTATAAAGGCTATCGATATAATGTGCCACACCCTCGTTGGTAGGAGCATAGCAAGTATACTGACCATACGAAGCCATCATTCTGTCCAAACCTACGCGGTTGAGGATGTAATTGAATGATGAAAGAGTGCTATCTTTCTCAATGAAAGTCTCGATGGTCTCGCCAGTAAAGGTATAGAGGTTCGACTCATCTGGCTCCTTGTTACAAGAGCCGAGAGCAACCACAGCGGCGAGAGCGCCGAAGCCTAATTTAAAGATTTTAGTATTCATATATTTTATCTCCTCCTTTTAGTAGTTCTTCTTATATTCATCATCAGCCTTGTATGCAGGATTCTGATGCAACTTATCGTTTACATCAATATCACCCTGGTTGACAGGCAAATATAGATTTGGCTCTGTTCGCATCTTTGCAGCAGCTGCAGCAGCACCTGATGAATATTTTCTTGTTACGAGGTTCAAGAAGTCAGTATTGTTGCGAACAAACTCCTTACCTTCCTGCTGCTGCTGATAGAGAGTCTTGCTATAGTCAACACCCTCTACCTGACGGTAGTTGTAACGTACGAGGTCGTACCAACGCTTACCCTCGAAGCAAAGTTCACGCAAACGCTCCTGAAGAACCAATGTCTCAACATTAGAACGTGTCTTGTAATAGCTAAACTTCAAAGAGTCTGTAGCAAGGTTAGCGCTATACAACGAGCGGCTATTAACAGCCTGTACAAGGTTGAAAGCCTGACGCAACTGTACATCTTCGTCTGAAGCTGCAAGCTGAGTAAGCGCCTCTGCCTTCATAAGCATAACATCGGTTAAGCGATAGAAGATATAGTTCTGAGCAAAGCGATCGTATGTACGGCTTACTGCATTCTTTCTATCTTCGCCCTTACTGCCCACAGGGTTAGAATTCAATGACGAAGTTGCTATCATCTTACGGATATCATAGCTTTCAAGGCTGGTGTTTGGAGCAAACACATTATTTATAAAGCGAAGGTCACCTGTCTGTGTATATACAGGCTGTCCGCTACCGGCAGTACCGAAAATAGAAGCTGCTCTAACAAAGCCTGAAGGCGAGTTGTCCTTAGCGTACTTGAAGTAATACTGGCAAAGAGCGGTATTAGAATTTGCTGTTCCATCAAACTGCAATTCGAAGATACTCTCCTCAGCATTTCCTTGAACAAAGATATTGTCGAAAGCCCTATTTGCATCAGCAATAGGATATTCTTTTGTATCAACCTCACCTGGGCCAGCAACATGCTGTTCTTTCTTCGATTCAATCACCTTATCGCAATATTCTACACACTTCTGATAGTAGTTAGCATCATGGTGTACAGAACCAAGCCAGAGATAGATGTCAGCAAGAATAGCGTTGATACCATCCTTGTTTATCCATCCTGTTCTACGCCAGTCGGTAAACGCTGTTGGGTCGAGAGCAGTCTTTGAAGCCTCCTCGAGATCCTTAATACAGAGTGTAAGTACTGAGTCTGGAGCAAGCTGTGGAAGGTTCATCTCCTGACTGCTATTCATATAAGCCTTACCAGAATATGGAACATCGCGGAAGTTGCGTACCAAATAGAAGTAGCACAAAGAGCGCAATGCCAACATCTGAGAGCGGTCGGTTGTATAGTCACCTTCAGTATATGAAGGGTCTACATCCATAACAGCCTTAGATCTGTCAAGCACGATATTACAGTTGTTGATAACAGAATACAAGCCACCCCAAGTAGCGAAGGTATTTGTAGTCTGCATATTCACAGCATCAATTTCAGTAAGTGCAGTAGGTATCGAACCTGTTATTGATGATACCAAATTCAACTCATCTGAGCGGAAGTCGCCCCATACAATGAGTCGGCTCATCACATCAGTCGAAAGCATAGACTTATATGCGCCCTGCACCATTTGGTTGACATCCGACTTTGTCTTCCAGAAGTCCTGGTCAACAGTCTTGTCATCTGGCAAGAGTACGGTATCTACACAAGATACCATAGCGAGACTTGCCAATATGGTTGATATATATTTTTTCATTATATTCAATGTTTATATAGGTTGTGAGGTTTATCAGAATCCTACGTTCAATGTTACAGTAAACGACTTAGCACGTGGTGTCTGTGAGTCATCGACAGCAACACCCCATCCTGATACAGATACTTCAGGGTCGGTACCGCTATACTTTGTCCAGCAATAGATGTTGTTAACGCTGAGGTAAGCCTGAAGTTGGTTCAAACCAAGCTTCTTGATGACCTTCTTATCAAAGTTGTAAGCCAACTGCAAGTTGTTGAAACGTATATACGAACCATTCTCTACAAAACGGTCAGAAGCCTGATAGTTGTAACCTGCGTTGTACATAGCACGAGGAATAGGAGTAATATCACCATCCTTACGCCAACGATAGTTTACAGTAGCGCACTGGTTGTAAGTGGTATACATGTTCTCAAGATTCATACGAGCAAGGTTAACAACCTTGTTGCCGAAACGATAGTTGAAACGTGTCTTCAAGCTCCATCTGCCATACTTGAATGTGAAGTTGAAACCACCCTGTACCTTTGGCAATGAGTTACCAAGGTATACAATGTCGAGAGCGTTGATCTGACCATCGTGATTGATATCCTCGTAGATAGCATCACCACCCTTGAAGGAATATGTAGAGCTACCATCAGAATAGTTGTAAACAACATGCTGTGGGTGGCCCTGGCTTGTCATCAATACCTTACCATCAGAGCCAAGCACTACAGGGAATGTCTTTCCTTCTGCCAACTGGCTGTTAATCCAAGCCTCATATTCAGAAGATGAGAGACCATGCTCCTTCTGATAGTTCTCAAGATATTCGTAGCTATACTGGTAAACACCCTTATAGCGGAAACCATAGATAGAACCAATAGCGTTACCTACCTGTACACGGTTTGTGTAACCTGTAGACTTTTTGCTTGAAGGACGTGTTGTTGCACTCCACTCAGTGTTGATAGCATCGAGCACACGCTGATCCATCTCTTTAATTTCGTTGAAGTTCTGAGCCACATTGATGCTGGCATCCATAGAGAACTTTCCGAACTTGATAAGACGCTTACCAGAAACGTTAAGTTCCCAACCCTCGTTGTTCATCTTACCAACGTTAGCGTATGAAAGGCTACTATAACCAGTTGTTGAAGGAATCTTCACACCTGTCATAAGCAAGTCCTTAGTATTCTTGGTATACCAGTCGAAGTCAACTTCTACGCGGTCGTTGAACATACCGAGGTTGAAACCAAGGTTCACAGATGTTGTCTTCTCCCAACGTAGGTCATCGAGCTTCAAACCATCGATACTTGCAATAGTGAATGTGTTGTTACCATTACCATAAGAGCCTGCACTTGTATTATATGTAGAATAGAACAAGTAGTCGGCACTTGGAGCCTTACCATTGATACCCCAGCTGGCACGGAGAGCCAACATAGAGAGGAATTTGTCGCGCAAAGGCTTCATGAACGATTCATCAACGATGTTGTAACGGAGAGAAACACCTGGGAAGTAAGCCCACTTGTTCTTAGGACCAAACTTAGAGTCGCCATCAGCACGGAGAGAGAATCCAAGGATGTAGCGCTCTTTATAAGAAAGGTGTCCGTTGTAGAGGGCGTACTGTGAGTTTGAGCGGCTGTTGCCACTTGTCATCGACTCCAAAGCACCAGGAATGGTTGGCGATGTGATACCATCAGGCAAAGAGAACTCAGAGATATACTGGTTGTTGCTCTTCGACTGTGTCATCTCATAACGGAGAAGCATGGTAGCAAACAAATCCTTGTTCTTGAAATGAGGAGTGTATGCAAGTTCTGCACGTGCACTCATCTGGAAACGGTTCGACTCAGTATTTGTAGATTGGTTATAATTCTTATCGCTCCACTTTCCTGTTGTCAAAGCAGCTGGATAATATGTAGGCAGCGAACGAGCATAGATATCGAAGTCTACTCGACCAGTGAAAGTCAAACGCGACTTATCTGAATCAATACCGAGAAGCTCATACTTCAATACGAAGTTAGGTGTGATACGATATGTCTGGTCTTTCTTCCATGCCAAGTTAGCAATAGCAACAGGGTTGCCAAGGTCGCGAATCTTTGTCATCTCAGAAGATGAGTAGTTACCGGTATAAGGGCTTTCTCCTGTTGGAGCAACAGGGTTCATGAGATAATACTCACCTGTGTTGCTGCCATCAGAATTCTGACGATAGATACTCATGTTAGGAGCCAACTTCTGTGCAATACCAAGAAGTCCGGAATAGTTCTGGTCGTTGTTGGTATATGTCAATGCAAAGTTGGTAGAGAACTTGATACGGTCGCTCACGTTGTAGTCGAGTACCAAACGTGTAGAGAAACGATCGAGCTTCTGCTTGATAATAGAACCTGTCTGATGGTCGTAACCTGCAGAGATACGGAACTGTGCCTTCTGACCACCACCTGTGAGGTTGAGGTTATAAGAGTGCATCTGTCCGAACTGCTTTACTTTCTTCACCCAGTCAGTATTGTTGTTCCAGTTCTCATATTCAGCCCAGCTCTGGTCGTAGTTGAGCTCAGCAATATTTGTAGTAGCTGTTGACGACTGCTTAGGATTATAGAAAGCTTCCTTCATAAGCATGGTGTAGTCGTCACCATTAAGGAGCTTATATCCATCAGGCTGCCATGTACCGGTAAACTTATAAGAGAAGTTCACGCGGGTCTTACCACGAGCACCACGCTTAGTGGTAATCTGGATAACACCATTAGAACCCTTAGAACCCCAAACAGCAGTAGCAGCAGCATCCTTCAAAACCTGGATGTTAGCGATATCTTCAACGTTTACAGAAAGCAACGAAGCATACTGCTCGTCGGTAGCTGAAGAAAAGTCGAAGGTTTCGTCAGGGTTATCAAAGATACGGTCGTCGACAACGATAAGTGGCTGAGCATCGCCATTGATAGTGGTCACACCACGAAGACGCATGGTAGTACCAGAACCAAGGTTACCAGAGTTTGACACAATATCAAGACCGGCAATCTCACCCTGCAAAGCCTCGTCGGCAGAGGTAAATGCCATACCCTCGACATTGCTCATATCAAAAGTCTGCTGAGCAACAGAGATCTCACGCTTAGGGATGAACAAACCACCAGAGCCTGCACGTGAACCCTTTACTACGACCTCCTTAAGAGTATGGTCGTCGGCATCAAGCATGATATCGAAAACGTCCTTGTCGCCTACAGGGATAGTCTTTGTTTTGTCGCCAACGAATGATATGCGCAACTTATTCTTAGGACTCTTCACTTCCATAGAGAAGTTACCGTTGAAGTCGGTCTGCGCAGCTGAGACGATACGGTTGTTGGCATCAATCTCCGTGATGTTTGCCATCATCACAGGACCCATATGGTCGTTCACCGTACCTGATATACGCTTGCTTTGCGCCATCATTGTCATGGTGGCAGCACAAAGGCAAGCTGTTAGCAATATTCTTTTATTAGACATAATAATTAGTCTTTAGCGTTTGTTACTTTCTTTTAGCACCATTAGCTTTAGCGCCAGCATTCACAACAGAAGGCTTCCATGTAGGCTTGCCCTGGCTATCCTTAAAGAGATAGAAAGGCTTTGAAATCTCATGAATAGCACAGAAAGAAGATGTTGTGATAGCTGTAGCACTCTGAGCAGAATTGTTAAACCAGTAGTCGCGAGCCATAGCGTTGGCAACCTTGCCTGCAGCATTGGCATCTACAACATGCTGAATATCTGCACCATCGGTAACGACAATCTTATCATTGCCGCCACTAACCTTAATCTCGCGTGCAAGACCAAGCTCGTTGGTAGCCAAAGTCTGATATGTGCCACCCTCTACAGTCTTATCAGCATAGAGAGAGATGCTCTGGAAATGATAGCGGACAAATTCTTTGATAGCCTTAATCTGCTCCAATACTTCAGCACGAACATTGTCTGGTACTTCGTCGCCATATTTCTCGAAAAGAGCTTGGATATCCGACCAGCGTGGCAAGCCGTTAGCATAAGCCTCTTCCATAGCAGCATTGTCTGGAGCATAGAGAGTATAGTTGTATGTATTAAACATCTTAACATTCTCGTCCAAGCAAGCCTTCTTAATAGCATTTTTACCTGTGCCGTATGTAGAAGTAAAGACGATATACTGATCTTGTTCTGTTGTTCCGAATGAGTTTGTATCATCAGAAATACCAGCCCACTTCAAGATGTCGGTAGCAGAGAAACCAGAACATGCCTCATAGAATTCAGAGAACTGAGCATTGTTCTTAAGAGTCTTGGCGACACTATTCTGTGGAGCCTGTATGATATTGCTAATACGGAAAGCCTTACCATTCTTTTCATTGTAAACGGCTTTGATAACAGAAGGAGCAGCACCATTATCAATCTGTGCACCACTAACGATAGAGCTACCAGCCTGACCATTACCCTGGAGGCAGATCTCACCACCATGCTTAGTCTTATAGTATTTGTTGTGACCAAATGTCTCTCCAGACTCCAACAATACAGTATGGTAGTTCAAGATATCTACCAACTGACTTGAACGCTGGGTAATATCAGAAACCTCACCAATACGCTCGCCTAAGGTTCCAGAAGCAACATCATAATAATATCTGTCGCAACGTACTGCAGGGTTCTTCTTTTCATTATAATAGAAGTGGAGAACTTCTGGCTTTGCATGACCAAGAGAAGCTGGGTCGATATAGTAAGCATTGAAAGCTTCATCCTCAGGGATAAAGAATGCATAGTTAGCACTCATAGCCAAAAGGTAGAACTTAAAGTCTACACCAAGATACTTACGGTCTTGGATAGCCCAGTTCATAATTCTCATATCTGGATATGAAGAAGCTGGTGCAAGTACTGCCTGATACTCATCAGGAGCAATCATATCTTTAAGGATATAGATAACACCATTGTTGGCAATCTTGATATCATACTTGCCATCAGAATTCTGCTTCAAGTAGCCAAGGTTCATACCCATATTTTCGCTTGCATCGTTGATTATACTCGCAAACTTGCTTGGCACAGTCTCAACAAAAGAGTTCTTCTGAAGGTTCTTGATGAAAGCAGAAATAACCTGTGGGTTCTTAACATACATAGAGTCAAGGTTCTCCAATAGGTTAGCCTCAGTATTTTCCTTAGCACCATAGATATCAATAAGGAAAGCACCATTTCCACCAGGAAGGAAGTATTTCTTGATAGCTGCATCGCAAGGTACAAACATAGCACCCATATCGGTAATGCTATAGTCGATGCTTGAAGTATTGGCATGAGCAGGATAATATTGATTCCATCCTGGATCGTAAGCCAAATAGCGACCTTGTCCCATTGTGTTGCCAGAAGGATCTACAACAAGAGAAGCATTCTGAGAACGAGAGCTGAGGTAGCGTACCTGGAAGATAGAGTCTTTCAAAGGAGCATTGTTAGCAACAGCCCAGTCGTTATACTGATTTGTTGTTGCAGCATCATAATAAGGAGCTGCAAAATAATCGAGCATACGGCTAAAGATGCTTGTCTCGTTTTCATCTCTCAACACCTGTGCCATGTTTCCTGGAGGTAAAAGCACATCTTGCAACTGCTGGATATAACCATTCATACAAGTAACATCGCGATTGATAATGCGGTCGTTGAAGATGTAAGCTGGCTTAGAAGCTTCATCATAAGCCTCACCAGTAAGGATACTAAAGTCGCTGTTGTCGCCGATGGTAGTAATGTTGTTGTTTACCATCTGCTCACGTGTAAAGTGAACCATCATTGGACGAGTGTTGTCACTAACGACATCAATACCTGTTTTAAAATACTTTTTCCACCAAGAGTTGTTGGCAGGCATCTGAGTAGGGTCATAATAGTGAGCAATACTATCAATAACACTTACTGATGTTGGGTGCTTAAGACCCAAACCTGCAGTGATACCATCTGTACCGCCACTAACGTTAGACAACATACCCACCAACAAGGCATTGTCGATCATAGAAGAATACAAAAGAAGCTTTTTCTGTGAATTAGACAACTCCTCATAACTGGTAACACCCCACTTGTTGCTTTGGAAGAAACGCTTGAAGGCTTCATCGTTGGCAGGGAACACGGTTTTACTACCTGTACGAGAAAGAGTAGATGAATAGTTCAAATCATCAACCAAACGAAGATACGTATTAAAGGTACCCGTCAGATGGTCTTGATTTGGGTTCTTCAACTCCTCATAGATACTGCCACCCAAGCTTGCTGGCTTACGGTCAGAATCCACAGGTTCATCCTTATCAATACACGAGGTCATGAAACCTGCGCATATCAAAGAGATACTAATGAAGAATTTTTTCATTGGTTTTACGATTTATGATTTGTTTTCTTTAGTTATCAGAGGAAATATCTATATATGCTGAAGTGACAAGCTATCAGGCATTGTTTTTGTAGATATTAGATTTCAAAATGCAAAATAACTAAAAAAATAAGAAATAAACAAATAAAATTCCTACGAATAATAGGAAGTTTAACACTCAAATCACAAAAAAATCAGAAATCAAAGGTTAAAATCATAATGCTTAGTTTAGTCAAGCGTTAAATAATAAAAATTATTGCTGTCCGCTAAAACTCAAAAGAGCATAGAAATCCTATCCGCAATGCC
>OIZP01000169.1_pt1 | contig 43146 bp, 34 predicted proteins | sample 1588531 | NCBI WGS metagenome assembly OIZP01 (sample SAMN03283283) | human gut metagenome | biome: human-associated habitat; material: feces | host: Homo sapiens | place: Peru | collected 2012
AGTGCATTTTAGCATTTTTTTAAAACTTTATACCCATTCATAGGCACGAAGAGCCAAATAAAATCAAATTTATATGATGCAGACAATGAAAAACAAGCTAATGAAATTGTTGATTTAGAAATCAAGGGGCTTTTTGATGGTCATAATAAAGGTAGTGTCAGTGCAGCACAGGAACTCTATGAAAATACTTTAATCACTGATGTGCATAGTGCAGCTCAGGTTTATGGCGATACAGAAGAGACAGCAGCTTATCAAGATGCCACATTCTTTGTAAAGGGACAGTATGATTTGAACCAAGTTGTGAAATCATTACAAAAACTAGATATTGACTGGAGGGAATATGTTCTCATAAATGGTGCTTCTAATTATCCTGCCATGTATATGTCTATTTCATCTTTATATAGTATTGCGAATAAATTATTTTATGGTGCATTGATTTTTGCAGGTATTATTGTTGCTTTGCTTCTTCTATTATGGATTAATGCGAGAAAGAGAGAGATTGCAATTATGCTTTCTTTAGGTATTTCTAAAGTAAGGATTTTTGGTCAGTTTATGTTAGAATTATTATTTATGATAATTCCTTCTTATGCATTATCTTATGGTCTTGCGTATTATTTTTCACAATCATTTGGTCATATGATATTAAACAATGTGACGGCTGATATTGCTAAGCAGCTTGCAAACCAGGGAGCATCAAATCAATTGGGTGCAGGTGCCGAGGTTGATGGTTTTAATAAGATGATTACAAGTTTAAATGTACATGTTTCAATGGATACAATGCTAATTGTTATTGGTTTTATGACAATAGTTATGGTTTTAGCACTTGTGATATCATCAATGAGAATTCTTAAAAATAAGGAAAAAACATTGATTTATGAACGTTAGATATTATGTATAATAGAAGAAAGGAGGGATATTATGGACTTATTAGTTGTAGAGGATGATACTGTTATAAGAGAGGGTATTAGTGAATTTCTATCAGAATACGGCTATCATGTCATTGAGGCTAGAGATGGTAAAGAAGCCTTAGATTTATTTAACAAAGAAATCAAACTTGTTTTGCTAGATATACAGATTCCTTTTATAAATGGCTTAGAAGTTCTAAAAACAATAAGAAAAGAAAGTGATATCCCTGTATTAATGTTGACAGCATTTAATAATGAAGAGTACAAAATAGAAGCTTTTACGCAACTGGCAGATGGCTATATTGAAAAACCTTTTTCACTGATTGTATTAAAGACAAGAATAGATGCATTAATAAAAAAGTATTATGGTTCTATAGAAAAGTTTATATATAAGAATATAGAGATTAATTTTACCAGCTATACAGCAAAAATAGAGGGAAGAAGTATCGAAATAAATCCTAAAGAATTAAAAATATTAAAATGTCTTCTAAATCATGAAGGTCAGGTGCTTTCAAGAATGCAAATTATTGATCAGGTATGGAAAGAAACAGACGACATTCCCTATGATCGTGTAATTGATGTCTATATCAAAGAACTTAGAAAGAAACTGCAGCTCGATTGCATTACAACAATAAGAAATGTAGGCTATAAATTGGAGAGAAAATGAAAAAACTAAAGATATTCCCTAAAATGTTTATTCAAATATTTTCTGTTTTATCAATTATTGTTCTATTAATTCACATATCTATTTATTTAATTTTTCCTAAAACATATTTAGATACGAGAGAGGCTGAAATTAATAAAACAGCCAATGAGATATCATATAGTCTAGAAGGTAAAAACATAAATGATATTAAACGGGCAACAGAACTTTATTCTAAAAACAGCGATATTAAAGTATTTGTAAGTAGTGAAAAGAAAGATAATGAAGTAGAAGTTTCAAATGATTTAAATATTAATTTAGATAGTCCTAATAATTCATTAATTATTGAAGAGAGAAGCATTACTTTAAATGACGGTCATCAATTATATTTGAAATTTATTTCTACTGCGGATATGTTGCAGGATGCAAAGAATTTGAGTTTAGGCTTCTTACCATATTCTTTATCTATTTCTCTTTTATTATCCGCTGTCGTTTCTTTAATCTATTCAAGATCAATTAAAAATAATATCGATGAAATTAAAAGTGTAACAGATCAAATGATACAGCTAGATAAGAATGCTTGTTTAGTTCATACCAGTGATGATGAAGTAGGTGAACTCAAAGAACAGATCAATGAACTCTACTTTACTTTATTAAAATCAATAGATGATATAGAACTCAAAAATAAAGAAATAATAGAATTAGAAAAACTTAAATATGATTTCTTAAAAGGGGCTTCACATGAATTAAAAACACCTCTTGCAAGTCTTAAAATCATTCTAGAGAACATGATCTATAATGTAGGCAAATATAAAAATAGAGATGCTTATTTAGAACAATGTGTGGATATAGTAGATGGTCTTTCTAATAATATTTCTCAAATATTATCTATCTATTCTATAGATCATCTCAAGAATGATGAAGAGGACGTTATTATACAGGAAGTTCTTAAAGAAGTACTAGATAAATATGAGTTGTTAGCACAACAGAAGAATATCCTGATTAATAATAAGATAGGCTCGGAACATATTTATATTGGAAGAAATGCTTTCAATGTGATTTTATCTAATTTGATTAGTAATGCAGTTAAATATACGAATAATTGTGGAATAATAGATATAGGTATGGATGAAGATTGTTTTTATATAAAGAATTCCTATATAGAGAGTCAAATCGAATTGAATAAGGATACAAGTCATGGGCTTGGTTTATATATTGTAAACAACTTGTTAAATAACTACCAGATAGACTATGAAATTATTCAGAATCAAAATACGTATCTCTTTAAAATATACAAAAAAGATTCTCAACTATGAGGGGCGGATTGTAAAATCGGAGTGATTCACTGTTTATTCCACTATCGTAAAGCAACAGCCGAGGTCAAGAAATTGCTTAAGGATTCATTGAACTGGAAGAATTATACAGAATTAGATTATTATAAGGGTTTTGATGTATTATACTAATTAGACAAATTGTAAATAATAGATTGGGGGAAGTTCGTAAAGTTAGAACTTATTTTCTCGTTGAAAAGGCTGGGTAGTAGGCACGAAAAAAATGGGCATTACCTTACGGTGATGCCCATTTAGCAGGGACTGTCAATGTACTGTCCTTGACTTTTAGATCAGTTTAATCAAGTGTCGTTTTAATCTTAGTTCATAGTTTTCTGTAATTTCTTAGCTACTAGTACTAATACAATCGCAAGTGCTGCAAGAATAGCTGAACCGATATAACCCATTACATAAGATCCAGTGGCATCGAAGAAGCTTGCTGAAATCTTAGGACCTACAAAAGCACCAATACCATAACCAATAAAGATTAGACCATAGTTTCTGTTATAGGACTTAGAACCAAAGATGATCTTAACCATAGGTGCAAATACGACTAGTAATCCACCAAATGAGAATCCTACTAAGGCGATACATATATGAAAAAAAAACAATCTAGAGTTAGATGGTGACATTTTTACTCAGATTGTTTCTATGTGGAAGCCAGAAGAAGAATACTTCAACTGGCATAATATTTGGATTCCTGTTAAATAGAGGAATCTTTTTTTGGCTTGACTTTATTTTCTAAACGATTTCCATCTTCATCTAATCTATAGAGGTTATTGTATGTGACTTCTATATGTTTCTGATAGAGTCCGATATTAATGATTCTAGAGATAACAGCATAGATTAAAGCAGTAAGTGGTACACCAATAAGTACACCAACAACACCCCATAGATTACCAAATATAGTAATACCTAATAAGACAAATAAACCACCTATACCTACAGATTTACCTACAATCTTAGGATATACAAAATTACCTTCAAACTGCTGTAAACAAAGATAAATAATCGCAAAAGCTAACATGCTCTTACTCTGTGCTGCAGCCACTAAGATGAGTCCCGCAAAGAAGGTAATAAAATTACCAAACATTGGTACAAAGCTAAATAAGAAAGCCATAATCGCAATTAATTCAGGGAAAGGCATTCCAAATAAACGCATCGCAATATAAACCTCTAACATAAAACATGTTGCTTCTAACATCTGTCCTGTCACAAAACTATTAAAGTAATGATTGGCTTCACTCATGATATCAAAGGCGACACCTGCACGTTTATGACCTAATATATATGCAATAAGTTTTCTACCTTGTTCAAGATGTTTCTCTTTATTTGCAAGAAGATAGAGAGCCATAAAGAATGAAGTGATGGCAGTAATGAATGAACCACCAACATTTGATACAAATTCTGTTGTTTTAAAATGAGGATTACCTAGGAAATTACCTGCAGTCGCAAGAATTGTACTTAAATCAATAGAGGCAAACCATTTCTGTACTTCATCTACTGTTACTGAATAATCAATATTAAATGTTTTACATATAGAAGTAATATAAACAGCAAGTCTTTTTGCATAATTATCTAAGTTAGAGAATAAGAGTGAGAAGCTTTCTCCAATTCTAGGAATAATGAATGAGAAGAACATCACTAATATTAATAGTAAACATATAATAGTGATAGCCATCGCAATACCACGAGTTCCCTCTACTAAGAATCGAGGAAGCTTTAGGTTAGGTTTTTTCTTCGTCAATTGTTCTTTTGCTTTCACAAGTAACTTCTCTACTAGTTTCATTGGAATATTAATCACAAATGCAATGACTATCGCAATATAGAAGGGTCTTGCAAGCCCTAATGCATTAAGGAAGAAGTCCCATACTGATTCTAAATTAAAAAGAATAAAAGCTAAGACAATACCATATGTAATATATTGGAAAATCTTATCATCTGGAAAATTAAAATTTTTGTTGTCCATAATAATCACCTAAGGAAATAGTACCACAAAATTAGGGGTATTGTTATAATAAATTGAAGAAGAAAAGGTTGAGGAATAGAAGAAATTTGCTATAATGACACACGTGAAAGGAGAATTCAGATGAACACTATTATTATTAATAAGATTATGATGCATATGCTTGATTTTGAACATCGTAAAATATACTTAAGTGAAGATTTTTGTGAATTAAATGATACAACTCAGGAATATTATCATAAAAAAGTAGAAAAAGCTTTATACAGTCCAGCTATTAAAGAGCTTGTTGTGCCTTCACTTCATGAATTATTACTTCGTGCAGATAAGATGCTTGAAGACGATGAAGAATTCAAGAAGCAGGCAAAGGAAATTAGTGAAAAGTTCTTTGCATTAGGTTCAGTGATTGAAGAAATGCCTAATAGTAATATTCTTTATGTGGACTGCTATCGTGATGGTGTGCATATTATTGCTGCTTTAAAGCTTAATTATAAGTATAATTCTGTATCTCTTGTAGAAGAGGAAAATGTCCGTATTACAAGAAGACAGGTTCTTCCTCAGATTGGTACAGCAGTTGATGAAGCCATTATTATAGATACAGACCATAAGAAACTTTCTCTTATTGAAAAGAAGTATCTCATTGATGGTAAGATGGATACTTATTTAAATAGTCAGTGGATCAAGGGTGAAGAGAAGTTAACTGATCGTCAGAAGATTTCTACTATGAAGAAAGTGGTAAATAAGATTGATGATATTTATCATGTGAATGATAAAGAAGCACTTCCACTTGTGAAACAGGAAATATTAGAAAGAACACAGATGGGTGAACTCGTTAAACCAATAGAAGTTGTTCGTAAGGTCATGGAAAGAGATTATCAGGCTCAGGAAGAATCAGAAACGATGATGAAAGATCTTGGGATTAGTGAAGATGATACAATTTCTTTAAATGCGTTAGGACGTTCTGTTGAGGTTGTTAAGATTACTCTTGATGAAAATATTCAGATTACTATGCCAGTAGATGAATATGTGAATGGATCAACTTTTGAAAAGAAAGAAAACCCTGATGGAACAGTTTCTATCGTATTAAATAACATTCAGGATATCACAATCAAGTAACCGTTTACATTTTTTTACCTATATTGTCTGAAATGAATGAATTTTGGTCATATTTATTGTATAATAAAGTTTATGAAGGGAGACATATAGGTATGTTAGATAATTTCTTGATAAAATTGTTTTTTGAAGGAAAGTGTTTAGAGGCATATAAGGTATTCGGTGCTCATCCGGATAAAAAGGGCGTTCGCTTTACAGTATATGCACCACATGCAAGAAGTGTTCAGGTTGTAGGTAATTTTAATAACTGGGATGGAACACAGCATTATATGGAGAGATATAATGATGGAGGCGTGTGGACTCTCTATATTGAAGGGCTAAAGCAGTATGACCTTTATAAATATAGAATTGAAACACCTTCTGGAGCTATTGTTGATCGTGCAGATCCATATGCCTTTTTCAGTGAAATTAGACCAGGTACAGCATCTAAGGTATATAATTTAGATGGTTATCGCTGGCATGATTCTAGATGGATGAAGTCACGTTCTAATAACTATGATCGTAACATGAATATCTATGAAGCGAATCTTGGTTCTTGGAAGATGAAAAAGGAATTTACAGATACATCTGATGGAGAATTTTATTCATATGAAGAAATGATTGATGAAATCATTCCTTATGTAAAGAAGATGGGCTATACACATATTGAAGTAATGCCTTTAAATGAGTTCCCATTTGATGGCTCTTGGGGATATCAGGCAACAGGTTATTTTAGTGCGACAAGTCGTTATGGACATCCAAAACAGTTAAAGGATTTCATTAATGCGTGTCATAAAGAAGGTATAGGTGTCATTATGGACTTTGTACCTGCTCATTTTGTTAAAGATGGACATGGTCTTTATCAGTTTGATGGAGGCTGGGTTTATGAATATGCAGATGTGAATAACCGTTATTCTGAATGGGATTCAGTTTATTTTGATGTGACAAAAGATACTGTACGTTCATTCTTAAAGAGTGCTGTTCATTTCTGGGCAGAAGAATTCCATATTGATGGTATTCGTTTTGATGCTGTCAGCAACCTTATTTACTGGAAAGGTAATAAAGACTTTGGTACAAACAATGGGGCTTTAGAGTTCTTAAAGACTATGAATGAACAGATTCATGAAAGATATCCTGCAGTTATGACTATTGCAGAAGACTCAACGGATTTCCCATATGTTACTAAACCAGTTAAGGATGGCGGTTTAGGATTTGATTATAAGTGGGATATGGGCTGGATGAATGATACATTGAAGTATTTCAAAGAAGATCCAGTTTATCGTCAATATGATCATAATCTATTAACTTTCTCAATGATGTATTTCTATTCAGAAAGATTTATTTTACCATTCTCACATGATGAAGTGGTTCATGGTAAAGCAACTATTTTAAATAAGATGTGGGGACTTGATGGAGACAAGTTCGCACAGGCAAAAGCTTTATATACATATATGATGACTCATCCTGGTAAGAAGCTTAATTTCATGGGTAATGAATTAGGTGAATACAAGGAATGGGATGAAAGAAAAGCGTTGGCTTGGAATATCTTAGAATATCCACAGCATGATTCTTTCCATCATTTTATGCAGGATTTAAATAAGATGGTTGAAGAACATCCAGCTCTTTATAGTATGGATTATGATCCAGAAGGATTTAAATGGCTGGTTGTAGATGATCATAATCAGAGTGTATTCTCATATGCTCGATTTGATAAGAAAGGCAACTGTTTAGTTGTAGTCGCTAACTTTATTGGTAATAGTCATGAGAATTATGCTGTACCAGTACCGTTTGCTGGAAGCTATAAAGAAATCTTGAATACAGATAAAGATAGTTATAACGGTTCTAATTACACAAATACACGTGCTTTAAGATCAAAGAAAGGTACTTGTATCAATGAAGCACAGAGTATTCATGTGAAATTAGCGCCATTTAGCGCGGTGGTATTTGAATATCATAAGCCAGCTAAAAAAGCGTCTTCTCCAAAGAAGACAAAGAAAAGTGTTGTAAAGGAAGGAAAGTAGTAAATGTTTAATACAAAAGAAGAATTTAAGTATGAATTTTCTAAGCGAATCATTGAGTCATATGGTCGTACAGTAGAAGAAGCACATTTAACAGAAAAGTTCATGGTTCTTGAAACTATGGTTCGTGACTATGCATCTGTTAACTGGGCTATGACAAAGATGGCCGTTCAGGCTAAGCAGCAGAAACAGGTTCACTATTTCTCAATGGAGTTCTTAGTTGGTCGTCTATTAGTCAACAATATGATGAACTTAGGTATTTATGAAACTGCAAAAGAAGGTCTTGCTGATTATGGTATTAATATCCATGATCTAGAAGAATTAGAATCTGATGCTGGTTTAGGTAATGGTGGTTTAGGCCGTCTTGCTGCCTGCTTCATGGATTCTTTAGCTTCTTTATCTTATCCAGCTTTCGGTAATACTATTCGTTATGATTATGGTTTCTTCAAACAGAAGATTGAAAATGGATATCAGGTAGAAGTACCAGATCAGTGGTTACGTTTAGGTAATATGTGGGAAGTAAGAAAACCTAAGCATGCAACAGAAGTTAAATTCTGGGGTAAAGTAATCTGGGATGATGCAACTGGTGGATGGAAGCATGTAGATTATGAAGCAGTACGTGCTGTTCCTTATGATATGCCAATTGTTGGTAATGATACTAAGGTGACTAATACATTAAGATTATGGAAAGCTGAACCTAGTGAAAATATTCCTACAAATAAGGATTTCCGTCAGTATGCTCAGGAAGTGAATGATATCTGCCAGACATTATATCCTGATGATTCTACTCATGCTGGTAGAGTATTACGTTTAAAACAGCAGTATTTCTTTGTATGTGCTGGTATTAATTCAATTATTCGTGCACATTTAAGAGTATATCCTGATTTAACTAACTTCCATGAAAAGAACGTTATTCAGTTAAATGATACACATCCAGTATTAGTTATTCCTGAATTAATGCGTGTATTTATTGATGATTATGGAATGGAATGGGATGATGCATGGAATATCGTATGTAAGACTTGTGCTTATACAAACCATACAATCCTTGCTGAAGCATTAGAAAAATGGCCTGTTGATATGATGAGAGACTTATTACCAAGAGTTTATCAGATCATTGAAGAAATCAATAGACGTTTCATTGGCTTCGTAAAACAGCAGACTGAAAATGATAATGACTTATTACAGAGAGTTATGATCATTAAAGATGGTCAGGTACATATGGCTAGACTTGCGATTGCAGGTTCATTTAGTGTTAATGGTGTAGCACAGCTTCACTCTGACATCTTAAAAGAAAGAGAAATGAAGGATTTCGATACTTTATATCCTAACAAGTTCAACAATAAAACAAATGGTGTGACTCATAGAAGATGGCTTGCATATTGTAACCCACAGTTAACTTCATTAATCAATGAATCAATCGGGGATAGCTGGATGCATAGACCTGATGATTTACAGAAATTAGCACCATTTGTAGAAGACTCAATTACTCAGAGTAAATTCTACAATGTAAAACAGCAGAGAAAACAGATTCTTGCAGATTACATCAAGGAACATAATGGTATTGATGTAGATGTTAATTCTATCTTTGATATTCAGGTTAAGAGATTACATGCTTACAAGAGACAGTTATTAAATGTAATGCATATTATCTATTTATATCAGAGAATGAAAGAAGATAGCAGTTTCAGAATCTATCCACATACTTATATCTTTGGTGCAAAAGCCGCTCCTTCTTACTATTTAGCTAAGAAGATTATTAAGTTAATCAACAGCGTTGCGGATAAGGTAAACAATGACCCAGAAACAAATAAATACTTAAAGGTTGTATTTATTGAAAACTATGGTGTTACTATTGCTGAAAAGATTATTCCTGCTGCAGATGTATCTGAACAGATCTCTACTGCTGGTAAGGAAGCAAGTGGTACTTCTAACATGAAGTTCATGATGAATGGTGCTGTAACACTTGGTACATTAGATGGTGCCAATGTAGAAATTGCTGACTTAGTTGGAGATGACAACATTGTAATCTTCGGTATGAAGGATAATGAAGTCAACGAATTAAAGGCAAAAGGTACTTATAATTCTTGGAATGAATACAACAATAATCCAAACATCAAGAAGGTTGTTGATTCATTAGTCGATGGTACTTTCCATCCATCAAGAGAAGAATTCAAAATTATCTTTGATGAATTAATGAGCAGAAATGATGAATACTTCTTATTAAAAGATTTCGAAAGCTATAGACTTGCTCAGGAAAAGATCAACAACTTATATCAGAATCGTCAGAACTGGTCTAAGATGTGCTTAGCTAATATTGCGAAGAGTGGTCATTTCTCAAGCGATAGAACTATTGAAGATTATGTAAAGGATATCTGGCATTTAAATAGGGTAAAAATCTAATGAAAGATACATTCGTACTAGACGTAGATGGTGAAGAAGTGACTTGTGAAGTTATCTTAGGATTTACAGATGACGCAACAGGAAAAGAATATATCATTTATACAGATAACAGTTCAGATGAAGATGATCAGTTGAATATCTATGCTTCACAGGTAGATCCTGAGGATGCAGATAATATTCTTCCTATTGAAACAGAAGAAGAATATGCATTTGTACAGGAAGTATTAGACTCAATGATGTCTGAAGATGAAGAATAATGAATGAGAGGATAGCATGTCTATCCTCTTTTCTATATGTAGATTAAAATTATATAAACACAAAAAGTGTTCATTTTTCGCACGAATAATTTATTTGTATACATTTTCTTGGTAAATGTAACCTTTTCCAACATTTAACATTTATTTAGTAGTCGAACTGTAATTTTTTTGGTATGATTAAAGAGTCATATAATGAAAGGGGAAAATAAATGAAGACAAAGAAGATTTTGGTTGAAGTTGTTGCGACTGCCATGATTGTCGCACCACTTGCACAGCCAGCACGCGTATTTAATGTACATGCATTAGATACAACACCAGTTGTACAAACAACAACAGAATCTCCTGTATTACAGAATGCGAAAGTGCTTATTCCATCTGATGCAACAGTAGAACAGGTAACAGAAATTCTTAATAAGGCATTAATTAAGAATTTAGCCAACGTGGATACTTCAAACATTGAGTGGGAATACCAGTGTGAAGGGAAAAGTGGTCTTTTAAAGAATACTGCATGGGGTTCAATTAATGGATTTAATTCAAAGAAGACTCCTTTTACTTACACTCATCCATCTTTAGCTGCAAACAGTGATGGCAGCTATCAGGTAAGAATTAAAGGGAATGATACTGTAGTTACTGTAACTAAGGCAGCAAAGCTTAATAGTGCCATTGAAGTGAATGAAGGCGTTGAAGTTACATTACCTTATGATGAAGATGCAAATGTGAATTATGATGCTTTAAAAGAAAACATCTTTAATAGTGTTGTAAAGAGCAGTAATCCAGAATTAACAGTGAAAGATGTTAATATTCAGTATTATGCGACTGGTAAAGTTATTTTTGATGGTATACCGAAAAAAGATTGGACTTCTCTTGAAGGTAGTAAAGATACTTTTACAGAATATCCAGCAATTTCTGAAGGGACTCAGACAATTAAGATTTCTTTCAATGGAAATGATACTTACTATGGTACAGAAAAAGAAGTCAACATCACTGTCAAGGATCGTACACCTTCAGACATTACAGTGAATGAAGGACAGACTGTTAAACTTGCTTACAATGATGATCTAACAGTTGATTATGATCAGGTAGAAAAGGACATCTTTGATAAAGTCATTGCGACTTCTACTCCAAAATTAACTGCAGATGATGTGACTATTCAGTATCATGCAAAAGGTCTAGTAGGTCTCACAAATAAATGGGTAAGTATTAAAGGTGAAAAAGTTAATGGTGTAAACTATCCTGCAATTTCTGAAGGTGAGCAGGAAATCAGAATCAATTATAAGGGAAGCAAGGATTATAAACCTCATACTGTAGAAACTACAATCAATGTAGTAGACCGTGCTACTGTAGATGTAGTGACTAATGAAGGTCCTTATAACGTTTCTATGAAGTTCAATAAGGATCAGTCTTATGACTATGATGCTACTGCAAAGGCTATTTATGAAGCAGTTATCAAGTCTACAAATCCTGAATTATCATTTGAAGATTTCAAGGTTGAATACAATGCAGATCCAACAAGTGTTTTAGATGTATGGTATGAATTAAGCAATAGTGCAGCTTTAAATCTTAATAAGTTTAAAGCAGGTACTTGGGAAATCAGACTTTCTTGGAATGCGACAAAAGAATATAAAGGCGGTAATATTGTTGTAACAGTAAATGTAGAAGACAATCGTTTAGAATCTGCAGTTACACTTAAAGAAGGTACATCTGTTACTTATAATATGGATGCACAGGAAATGAAGAAGGCTTTATTTAAATCAATTGATTTCAGTAAGTCTACATTACCTTCAAAAGATGAATTATCAGTAGATGATTTCACTTATGAATATTATGGTACAAATGTTGTTGCCGGTAATATTGATGGTGGTATAAAACAGTGGGCTCCTGTTGAAGGCGGTAAAGTTACTTTATTAGATTATCCACAGATGCCAGCAGGTGAACAGAAAGTAAGAATCACTTATAAAGGTAATAGTGATTATCGTCCAAGCACAAGTGGTGAAACAACTATTACTGTTAAGAAGGCAAAGGTAAAGGTTAAGGTTCATTCTACTAATATTTTTGCGGATGAAGAATTATCAAAGGATTTCATTACGACAAACCCAGCTGATAAGTTCGATGTGTATACTGTTTATGCAGGTGCTACAAGTAATGTGAGTTTAGGTCTTTATTTAGATCTTCCTGCTCGTTTCACTGATAATGAAGTTGTTATAAAGGCTCTTGATCCTGTAGTAGAAAAGGTATTTGGTAAATCATTTACTCAGATGATGCAGGATGGTGTGACTGTTGGTGAATTAAGAAAACTATTCAGCACTCAGGAACTATTAGACTTATTAGAAAAGTTACATATCGATACAGGCACATTTGGACAAATCTTAAAAGTTATCAACAAATTACCTGGTATTGCAGATAATGTACGTGTAGGATTTGGTACTCCAAATAGACCTGGTTTATATGCAGTTACTGCAGTTACTGACAACAAGAACTATGAAACTGGTGTTGGTATTGGTGCATTACTTGTAAAACAGCATGTAAAGGGTGTTAAATTAATATGGAATCAAAAGTTAACTAAGATTTCTAAAGAAGAAGCTCAGAACTTTGATTTCAAGGCTACAGTTACATATAATGGTGAAGCTGTTTCTGATGAAAACGTTCATTACTTATATACTGGTGTACAGTCTAACTTAAAGCCTTATTCTAGTACAACTAAAGCACCTACTGAACCTGGTGTATATACTATGACAGCAGTGACTGTAGGTGGAAACTATCAGGCAGCACCTATTATTCGTACATTTACAATCACAAAGTAATAGATCTATATAGACTTAACGACTTATGTTGTTAAGTCTTTTTTGTGTTATATGGCTTTCTTTTTCAAATTTAAATACTTTCTTTTTTTCTCATATTTTTATGATAGAATAGGGAATGTGAAAAGGTAGGTTTATAATATGCAAAGGGAATCAATACGTATGTATGCTTATGCGATTGACTTTGATTTGATCAAAGTTGATTTATCATTAAATTATTATAACGGAATTTCAAGTCAGTATTATTTAAAAAATTTAGATACAAGTGAAGTCAAGATACTTAAAGGCGAAGCGACTGAGAAAGAAAATGGATTCCAGTCGTATCTTTTGCATACAGACTTTTCTGTAGGTACAAGATATAAAGTGTTTGATAATTATGGTCTCGCTTGTTTTTTAGATTTTAGTCAGCTTTCTCTGAGTAAAGAGTTTGATGATCATTTTTATTATGATGGTGATGATTTAGGCAGTCATTATACAAAAGAGAAAACAACATTCAAGGTTTGGTCACCTCTTTCTACGGAAGTTGTATTAAAAATTTGGAAAGATGAAGATCTTCATTATTATCCTTTAGAAAGAGGAGATAAGGGTGTCTATAGTACAACTATTAAGAAAGATCTAGATGGTTATGAATATGTTTATATTATTGGAATGAATGAGGAATCCACTGAAACAGCGGATCCATATGCTTATTCTTGTACAGCTAATATGCATAGTTCAGTTGTTATTGATTTAGATAAAGTTAGAAGAGTCGATTATCCTTTGACAGAACTAAAACATAATACAGATGCAGTTATTTATGAAGTAGGTGTCAGAGACTTCTCTGTGGATGAATTTGGACAGATCACACATAAAGGTAAGTTCTTAGGTTTCTGTGAAGAAGGCACAGTGACTAAGAATGGCTTTTCATCAGGTATGGACTATTTAGATATGCTTGGTGTGACTCATGTACAGTTATTACCTGTTAATGATTATGCAACTGTGGATGAAGATCATCCAGATTTACTTTATAACTGGGGTTATGATCCAGCACAATATAATGTACCTGAAGGCAGTTATATTACTGATCCTAATGATGGTTATAAGAGAATTCAGGAATGTCAGCGTATGGTACGCCGTATTCATAAGCATAATATGAGAGTCATTCTTGATGTAGTCTATAATCATATGCATGATGTAAATAATAATGCATTAGAAAAGACAGTCCCTTATTATTTCTTTAGAAGAGATGACAAGGGTGAATTATCTAATGGTTCATGGTGTGGGAATGATTTAAATAGTACTGCTAAGATGTGTCGTAAATATATTTTAGATATGTGCAAGAGATGGCAGGTTCTTTATGGTGTAGATGGCTTTAGAATGGATCTCATGGGTATTGTGGATATTGATACAGTGAATATGATTTATGAACAGGGCCATTCATTAGATTCTTCATTTATGCTATATGGTGAAGGATGGAATATGGGTACTGCATTACCTGATTCAGAAAAGACAATAATTGAAAATAACCATAAAACACCTCATGTAGGTTTTTTTAATGATCATTTCAGAGATACAATCAAGGGACCTAATCAGATGGAAGTCAAAGGCTATACATCTGGGGATACATATAAGACAAATGAAGCCATTATCGCAATGTGTGACTACAATAAGTTCTCATCAATAGAACAGAGTATTAACTATGCTGAATGTCATGATAATGCGACTGTATTTGATAAATTCATTATTTCTAATGGACATGAAGATGAATATTGTCGTCAGAAGAGATGCTTATTAACACTTGCAATGACTATTCTAGCTCAGGGTGTTCCTTTTATTCATGCCGGACAGGAATTCTTAGGAACTAAGAATGGTAATCAGAATTCTTATAATGCAGGAGATGCAGTCAATAAATTAGACTGGGAACGTCATGACCGTTATATGAATGTTGTACAGGCTGTAAAGTTCTTTATAGATTTAAGAAAAAACAACAAGTGCTTTAGATATTATGACTATGAAGAGATGCATCAGCATGTATTTATCAACAATATCTACTATCGTATGGTAGAATATCATTTGACTCAGGATGAAGGAGATTATAAAGAATTTAAGATTTATTTTAATCCTTCATATGATGTGATTACTATTGGTATTGAAGATGATTTTAAGATATTATATAGTATGTCAAATGAAAGAATAGAAAATGGACAGCTCAATGTATTTGGTGTATCCATGGTTGTATGTGCAAGATAGGAGTATGGAATGAAATTAATTGTTGGATTAGGAAATCCTGGTAAAGAATATGATATGACAAGACATAATACAGGATTTTATTGTTTAGATGTCTTAAGTGATGAAATGAATCAATCTATTGATAAAGAAAAGTTCAAAGGCTTATATACTAAATTCAAGTATAAGGGTGAGGATGTTATCTTACTTAAGCCTCAGACTTATATGAACAATTCTGGTGAATCTGTTGCGGCAGTGATGCAGTTCTTCAAGATTCCTGTTGAAGATCTATTAGTTATTTATGATGATATGGATATGCCTACTGGTAAGCTTCGCTTAAGAGAAAAAGGCAGTGCGGGTGGACATAATGGAATCAAGAGTATTATTGCTCATGTAGGTACTCAGAACTTCAAGCGTATTCGTGTAGGTATTTCTAAGAATAAGCTTTATAGTGTAGTGGACTGGGTACTTGGACACTACTCTAAAGAAGAAGAAAAGCTAATCTCAGAAGGTGCTAAACGTGCGACAGAAGCTGTTTTATGTTATTTAGATGATAGTTTTAATAAAGCGATGAATAAATATAACTAGGTGATTGTTATGGAAAAAATACTGAATCTTTTAAAAGATAATCAGGCCCTACGTACCTTAGATACAGACAATGGAACTATTGTCACAAACTCAACTAGCGATGAGGCTTATCTCATTGCTGGTTCTTTTTGGCATAATCCAAGAAAAATCCTGATTATTAAAAACAACCAATATGAGGCATTTAACCTCTATAAAACATTAACTGAACTTGTGAATCAGGTGGTCTATTTCCCTGCAGATGAATCATTACGTGTTGAATCAGTGGCTTATTCTTATGAACTATTAGGTGAGAGAATTAATGCATTATATGCGATGACACAGGATAAACCGATGATCTGTGTATGTCATATGCATTCAATGACACGTTATATTACTCCTGTAGACCTTTTTAAAAAGAGTATTATAAGCTTGAAGAAGGGAGATACGATTGATCCTTTAGAACTCAAGAAGATGTTACAGTTTATTGGATATAAGAATACGCAAAGAGTTGATTCACCTTTCTATTACTCTAGACGAGGGGAAGTACTTGATGTTTATACAATCCAATATGACCATCCTGTTCGTATTGAATTCTTTGATGATGAAATAGAAGAAATCTCTTTCTATGATAAAGACTCACAAAGACGAACAGAAAAAAAAGAGTCTATAGATATTCTTCCAGCTACAGATATGATGTATGAAGATGATGGCTTATCGCAGGTAGAAGCATCTATTCAGACATTAAAAGATAAGATGACTGTCAAGGATGATTTCAAGGATGAACTTGAACAGACCTATGCATTAGATATTGAGTCACTTAAAGCACATGACTATAATCCACGTATTTATCAGTATTTAAGTTTATTCCCTGAAACGGCCACAATCATGGATTATGCACGTGATTATACAATTATTGCTGCATCTCTCGCTTCTATTCTTGCTTCTTATAAGACATATATGGAAGAGAACTACCTCTATTATCATGAATTAGAAGAAATAGGACAGATGATCAGAGGACTTAAACTGATTAATAATCCTCAGACTATATTAAAACGTCAGAATGTAGACTTTGTTCGATTTAGAGAAAATGATCAACAGATCATGTTTATGACGCAGCCTGTCATGATTTCTATGGCTAATGAAAAAATCTTTATTAGTCAGTTAAAGGATTTACTCACATACAATCGTGTCATGATTGGTGTAGATGAAAAGCGTCAGATCGATGTATTAGTCAACTTATTTACCGATCATGCTATTCCATTTACTCTCACAAGTGCCACAAATAAAATCTATGATGGCGTTAATCTATTCTTAGGACATTTACCTTGTGGAATGAACTTTGTGGAAGAGAAGACTGTATTACTCACAAGTCAGGAACTTTTCAAGGTACAAGAAACAAAGAAGAAATATATTAAATACAGAGATGCGACTAAAATCTCTGACTACAATGAATTAAAGGTAGGAGACTATGTTGTTCATGATACAAATGGTATTGGACAATATATGGGTATTGAAACATTAGTCGTTGATGGTGTGCATAAAGATTATCTACATATTGCCTATAAAGGTAATGATATCCTCTATGTTCCAGTAGAACAGTTCCAGTTAATTAGAAAATATTCATCTAGAGATGGTAAACCACCTCGTATTCATGCTTTAGGCTCACCTAAATGGGCAAAAGAGAAAGCAAGAGTCAGACAGAAGGTAGATGGTCTTGCTGATGATCTGATTAACTTATATGCAGAAAGAATGAGACAGCCAGGTTTTGCGTTTGAACCTGATGGGGATCTTCAATTAGAGTTTGAAAGTGAGTTTGGTTATGAATTGACTCCAGACCAGGCACAGGCTGTAGAAGAAATCAAGAAAGATATGGAAACACCACGTCCGATGGATAGACTATTATGTGGGGATGTTGGGTTTGGTAAGACAGAAGTGGCTTTAAGAGCCTGCTTTAAGGCAATTGTATCGAAGAAACAGTGTGCTTTCCTATGTCCTACAACTATTCTTTCTTCCCAGCATTATCGTACGATGCAGAAACGTTTTGAGAAGTTCCCAGTGAATATTGCGTTACTCAATCGTTTTACGACGACTAAAGAAAAGAAACAGATTCTATCTGATTTAAAGGAAGGTAATATTGATTTATTAGTTGGTACACATCGTATTTTATCCAAGGATGTAGAGTTCAAGGATTTAGGGTTACTATGTATCGATGAAGAACAGCGTTTTGGTGTGAGACAGAAAGAGAAGATCAAGAACCTCAGAAAAACAATTGATGTTCTTACACTTACTGCCACACCAATTCCACGTACATTACAGATGTCCATCATGGGAATTAGAGGACTCTCACAAATAGAAACACCACCATTAAACAGATTACCTGTACAGACCTATGTATCAGAAAAAAGCTGGGCTCTCATTAAACAGGTGATTGAAAGAGAATTATCACGTAATGGTCAGGTATTCTATCTTCACAATAGAACAGAGAATATCTATGAAATAGCCTCTACTTTACAGACTCTCTTACCTCATGCACGTATTGGGGTAGGACATGGTCAGATGGATAAGACAGAACTAGAAGATGTCATGACTGATTTCGTAGAAAAGAAATATGATATTCTAGTATGTACAACAATTATTGAAACAGGTATTGATATACCGAATGCGAATACGATTATTATTGAGAATGCGGATAAGTTTGGTTTAGCACAGCTTTATCAGATCAAAGGTCGTGTTGGTAGAAGTGCACGTATTGCGTATGCTTATCTTCTCTATACAAAAGATCGTGCTATGACAGAAGAAGCTCAAAAGAGACTCACTGCCATTAAGGAATTCACACAATTAGGCTCTGGTTATAAGATTGCGATGAGAGATCTGTCTATTAGAGGAAGTGGTGATATTCTTGGTGGTGAACAGGCTGGATTTATTGATCAGGTCGGTTTTGATATGTACATGAAGATCTTGCAGGATGCGATAGATGAAAAGCAGGGTAAGATCAAGGAAGATGATACAGTTCCATCACGTAATGTATCTGTGGATGGTTATATTCCAGAAGATTATGTAGAGAGTGATATGGAGAAATTAGAACTCTACCAGCGTGTTTATAAAGCCAATGACTTAGAAGCCCTCAAACGTGTGGAGCAGGAATTAACAGACCTTTATGGTGTACTCCCATCACAGGTACGTAATATTGTCGTAAAGAGAAGATTTGATATCCTCTCACATGATCCACTTATTGAAGATGTCAAGGATGGAAGCCAGGGATTAGAGATGCGTTTCTCTAAAGTCTTCTTAGAAGACCTAGATGGACAGAAGTTCTTTGCATATGTGAATCATATGTTCAAGAAGCCACAAATGAAATATACAGAAGGTATGTTGACGATTGTGAGTGGTATGGAACCATACTATGTTTCTGCATCGACTGAATTTTTAGACACAGTTTTAAAACAATATTATAAAACACACACTAGTGTTTAAAAATAAAATAAGGTAGAATAGGAAAAAAGGGGGAGTATCAATGAAAATTATTGATTTATTAAATGAAGATAAAGTTACTTTATCTTTTGAAGTATTTCCACCTAAAACAAGTAGCAGATATGAAAATGTCTTAAAAGCTGCAGAAAAGATTGCATCTTTAAATCCAAATTTCATGTCTGTGACTTATGGCGCAGGTGGAGGAACAAGTGCACATACTGTGGCACTTGCGAAAGATATCCATGAGAAATATGGTGTTGAAGTCATGGCGCATTTGACATGTGTCTCTTCTACAAGAGAACATGTAGAATCCATGGTAGAACAGTTTAAAGAGAATGGTATTGAAAACATCATGGCATTAAGAGGAGATATTCCATCTGATGGTAAGGTGGGAGAAGATTACCAGTATGCCTGTCAGTTAATTAAAGAATTGAAAGAGAAAGGTGATTTCTGTATTGGGGCAGCATGTTATCCAGAAGGACATGTAGAATCACCGAGTATTAAGGAAGATATCCAGCATCTAAAAGAGAAGGTAGAAGCGGGGGCAGACTTCTTAACAACACAGATGTTCTTTGACAACAATGTTTTCTATAACTTCTTATATAAGATTAAGGAAGCAGGAATCAATGTACCTGTAGTGGCTGGTATTATGCCTATCACAAATGCGAAGCAGGTAAGTCGCGCTGTACAGATGTCAGGTACATCTATTATTCCTTATCATTTCAAGATGATGGTGGACGCATTTGGTGATAATCCTGAAATCATGAAGCAGGCTGGTATTATTTATGCATCTGAACAGATTATTGATTTAATTGCGAATGGTGTAAAACATATTCATGTTTATACTATGAATAAGCCAGATGTTGCTGAAGGTATTATGAATAATTTATCGGAGCTTCTTAAATGATAGATATCAATCGTAAAGAAGCTTTACGTTATTTAGGATACCGTCAATCCATTGAAGGTGATCTCACAGAAATCAATAACGCACTTGATCACTGTATCGAAGTATTACAGAAAACAGCTGTACCGCGTCATATTGTGAAAAGATTTCCTGTATCAATAGAAAATCATACAATCACCATTGGTGATATGGTGATTCATAGTCGTAATCTAGAGAATAACTTAAAAGGCTGTTATGCTGTTTATCTCTTTGCGGCTACTATAGGTATAGAAGTCGATCGTTTAATTAAACGTACAGAACTGACTAAGATGAGTGATGCAGTGATCTATCAAGCAGCGGGGGCAGCGATGATAGAAGCGTATTGTGATGAAGTGAATGAAGAACTCAATCAGGAGGCTCATAAGAATAATGAATTCTTAAAGCCACGCTTTTCGCCTGGTTATGGAGATCTTGCATTAGATCATCAAAAAGATTTTATGCGTATATTACAGATGGATAAGATTGGTATCAGTTTATTAGAAAGTCTCTTAATGGTCCCATCCAAGTCAGTGACGGCGATCATTGGTATTACACATCACGCACAGCCACGTCATACGAAGGACTGTGCCAATTGTCCTGCACAATGTGAATTCAGGAGGGGAGAGTAATGGGATTTAAAGAAAGACTGACAAAAGAATGGTTATTCTGGGATGGTGGTACCGGTTCAGTACTTCAAAGCTGGGGCTTACAGGCTGGTGAACTACCTGAAACATGGAATATCATTCATCCAGAAAAGATTGTAGAATTAAATAAAGGTTATCTAGAAGCAGGATGTGATATTATCAACACCAATACATTTGGTGCCAATAGATTGAAATATCCTGATAATCTAGAAGAAATAGTCACAAAAGCAGTAGAACATGCAAAAAAGGCAAGAGAACTTACAGGACGTGCTGATGCCTTGATTGCGCTTGATTTAGGTCCTACAGGTAAACTCTTAGAACCACTAGGAGATTTATCATTTGATGATGCAGTTGATATCTATGCAGAAGTCATTGAGTATGGAACTAAAGCGGGGGCAGATGTGATCCTTATTGAAACAATGCAGGATAGCTATGAATTAAAAGCTGCAGTACTAGCCGCTAAGGAACATTCAGATCTTCCAGTATGTGCCACTGTCGTATTTGATGAAAAAGGTAAGATGTTGACAGGTGGTACACCTGAATCAGTTGTTGCCTTACTTGAAGGGTTACATATTGATGCATTAGGTATTAACTGTTCATTAGGTCCAACACAAATTAAACCTTTTGTAGAAAGAATGATTAAAGTTTCTTCTACACCTATTATTGTGACACCAAATGCGGGCTTACCTCAGACAGATGATGAAGGTCATACTTATTATGATATGAGTGCAGATGACTTTGCATCAGAGATGAAAGAGATTGCCTCTTTGAATGTACATGTTCTTGGAGGATGTTGTGGAACAACACCAGAATATCTCTCTAAAACTATTGAATTAGTGAAAGATTTACCTATTGAACCACCTGTAAAGAAGAATATGAGTGTTGTGACTTCATTCTCTCAGAGTGTAGAAATAGGACCTAAGCCAGTGATTATTGGTGAACGTATTAATCCAACAGGTAAAAAGAAATTTAAACAGGCCTTACGTGATGGAGATATTAACTATATTTTATCTGAAGGTTTAAAACAGGAAGATGCAGGGGCACATATTCTAGATGTTAATGTAGGTTTACCAGAAATTGATGAACCTAAGATGATGGTAGAAGTAATGAAAAAGTTACAATCTGTCATTGCATTGCCATTACAGATTGATACATCAGATCCAATCGCCTTAGAAGCAGCTTTAAGACATTATAATGGGAAAGCCATGATTAACTCAGTCAATGGTAAACAGGAATCCATGGATGCTGTTTTCCCTCTTGTTCAGAAATATGGTGGTGTTGTCGTAGGACTTGCCTTAGACGAAGATGGTATTCCTGATAATGCGGCAGATCGTATTCGTATTGCGAAGAAAATCTATAAAGAAGCAGGTAAATATGGTATTGAATCTAAGGACATCGTAATCGATGGACTCGCTATGACTATTTCATCAGATCCTACTTCTGCCATTGCGACATTAGAAACACTACGTATTATTAGAGATGAATTACATGGACATTCTATTCTAGGTGTCTCTAATATCTCTTTTGGTCTTCCACAAAGACCCATTGTGAATGCGAACTTCTTTACTATGGCGATGCAGTCAGGACTCAGCTGTGCAATCATCAATCCTTCATCAGAAGCCATGATGAAATCATATCGTGCTTATCTAGCCTTAAGTGGACTCGATACAAACTTTACAGAATATATTAGTGCCTATGGAAATAGTGCACCAGCCACTACTATAAAGAGTGAAGCGGTTGATATGTCGTTATATGAAAGTATCAAGCGTGGTATGAGTGAAAATGCCGGTAAAGCGACAAAGAAACAGCTTGAGTCTAAAGAAGGACTAGAAATCATCAATGAAGAATTGATTCCTGCCCTTGATGAAGTAGGTAAAGGCTTTGAAAAAGGCACAATCTTTCTGCCACAGTTGTTAATGAGTGCAGAAGCAGCCAAAGCTGCTTTCGCAGTCATTAAGGATTCCATGGCAGGAAAGCCAAGAGAAATGAAAGGAAAAATCATCATTGCGACAGTTAAAGGTGATATTCATGATATTGGAAAGAATATTGTGAAAGTCATGTTAGAAAACTATGGCTATGATGTTATTGATCTTGGTAAAGATGTACCACCAGAACAAATTGTAGATACTGCCATTCAAGAAGATGTAAAACTTGTAGGACTCAGTGCTTTAATGACAACGACAGTTGTGAGTATGGAAGATACAATTAAGTTGTTGAAGGAAAAGAAGCCTGATACATTAACAGTTGTAGGTGGAGCCGTTATGACTCAGGAATATGCAGATCGTATCGGTGCAGATTGTTATGCGAAAGACGCAATGGAAACAGTGCGTTTTGCGGATAAAGTATTTGGAGGAGAATAAAAATGAGAAGAATATTGACAGTTATAACTTCAATCGCATTAACTTTTGCGTTATCATTCTCAGCCGCTTTTGCAAGTGATGATGCGTTAGTAAAATCACAGAACTATTTAAAGACAATTACTTTAGATAGTCCTGATGCTGTTATTGCGTATGAAGCAGCAGGATTTGAAGCAGATGGTAAAGCTGATTCTTTATTAGAAAACTTTAAGGATGTAGATTATACAACTGCATCTTATGGCGATTTAGCTAAATCTATTATTGCGATTTCTTTATTAGGGGATAACCCTGCAGATTTCAATAAGACTAACTTAGTAGAAATCTTAGAAAACAGAGTACAGGCTGATGGTACTCTTACAGATGATAAAAATGGTGGATGTGGAGCTACTATTTGGACATTAATGGCTTTAGAAACAGTGAATTCAGATAAAACAAAAACTGTTGCAGATAAGCTTTCAACTATGGCTATGGACAATGGTGCATATTGGTATGAATACCAGGGTCCAAATGCGGATCTAGATACAACTGGATGGGCTATGGAAGCATTAAGTGTTGCAGGACGTTCTACTTATGATGCAGCTATCTCAAAAGCATATACTTTTGTACAGTCTAAGTTAAATAGTAAAGATGGCTCTTATGATATTGGATGGGGCGGTAATGCAGATACACAGTCTTGTGTATTAGAAGGATTACATGCGGCTGGTTATAAATTAGATGATCAGGCATATAACTATCTTCTTTCTTATCAGAATGAAGATGGTACATTCAATGCATTAAACTATAACACATACCAGCTTGAACCAAACGCTTATGCATCAGTAGAAGGAGCAAGAGCACTTGGTGTCATCAATAACGGAAGCTTTGTATTAAAGGCAAGAAAAGATTATACAAAGACTATCTCAAATAGTACTACACCAGAAAAACCTGAGACTAAACCTGGTACTACTACAACTAAACCAGCTGTAAAGCCAGAAACAACACCTAGTACAACTAAACCAGCTGTAAAGCCAGAAACAACAACTACAACAGAACCAAAGAAAGAAACAGTAAAGAAAGTCAACACAGGTGACAATACAAATGCGATGGCTTATGTAGTGGCTGCAATTGCGGCAATTGGTGTGATTGCATTAACTATAAAAAGTAAGAAGAAGTAATGAAGAAATTCACGACTAAAAAATTAGCGATTGCCTTTGTCGCAATCGCTTTTCTCTTTATATTTAGCTTTACAGCTTATCGTGGTGTAACTGGACAATTCCAGTCTCACCCTACTATTAGTAATGAAGTAAAGAGCACCACAAAGAAGAAAGATACTTCTAAAAAAGAAGAAACAAAACAAGAAGAGACAAAACAAATAGAGTCACAAGAAGAATCAAAGAAGACTGATACAAAATCATCTGATTCTTCTAGTAAACAAGAGACTAAGAAGCAGGAAACAAAGAAAACAGAGACAAAATCCGCTTCTAGTAAACAAGAGACTAAGAAACAAGATACAAAAAAGCCAGAAACAAAATCTTCTTCTATTAAACATAAGACAAAGAAGACAGAAACAAACACTTCTTCTAGTAAACATGAAACCTCTGCGCCTCAGCATGTAGAAACACCTAAGCAGGACACACCTGTAAAACAGACAGTTTCTATTAAAGTCATTGGCATTAATACGACAATGATGCAAGGGAATATAGAAGTGAATAGTTCTTCTACAGCTTATAGTGTCTTAAGAGAACTTGCAAAACAGAATGGTAAGAGTATCTCTACAAAAGGGTTTGGTTCTACTGTTTATGTATCAGGTATAGATGGATTAAAGGAATTTGATCATGGACCAAGTTCTGGATGGATGTATAAAGTGAATGGTACACCACCAAATATTGGGGCAGGTGCCTATAAAGTGAAAGCAGGAGATCAAGTCATCTGGTATTATGTCAACATTGAACAATAAGACAAGAGAAATATGTTTGATAGGTATTCTTGCCGCAGTGAATATTGCCTCTAGAGTCGCAATGCAGGCCTTACCTAATTTTAAACCTGTTACATCTATCATTATTATATCTGTACTCTTATTTGGCTTATCATTTGGTATTAAACTGACAGTAGTCACTACGATTGCCTCAAATATGATCTTAGGCATGGGAACATGGACAATCTTTCAGATTCTCTCATGGGTAGTCATCTGTTTATTCACTCAATGTATCAGTGACTTCTATAAGAAAATCAACAAAGAACCCCCATTACTTCTTATGGCTCTCTATGCCTTTTTAATGGGTTATGTCTTTGGATTTATCGTCTCACTCGAACAATTAATTATAGGTGGTCCTGTCTGGTTTGGTATCTATTATGCCCAGGGGCTCTTATTCGATACATTCCATGCAATAGGTAATTTTGTTTTTTACTTACTTTGTGCACCTATACTTATGCGCTTATTTAAAAAAGAAATGTCTCAATATACGAAAGACTATTACAAGTGATTCAATTACGGATCACTTTTTATTATGTAATAAACATATCATCAACATCTAAAAGATACATTTTACATATGATATAGAAAGTCTATAATCACAAGTGGATGGAGGTTAAAACTATGACACCATTATTTCCACGTGTTCAAGAAGTAGAGAACATATTTCACAAAATACTCGCAAGTAAAGAAGCTTGTGCAAGACTGAGAGAAACATTCAATTCAAGTCTAGAAGACTTTCAGGGATCAGAAGAATTAAACAATGAGACCTTTTCAAAAGTCGTTCTAGATAGTTATTCAAATCAGGATATCAGTGCATTACTACTCGCTATATGTGGTAAATCTATGTTTGATTTATTACGTGATGCTTATTTGGTTCCTCAAACATTTCATGGTAAAGCAGGAGAAAATCCAGTACTACTTACATCACCTTCTGGAGATCTGTTAGAGGGGAAGGATGTCTCACACCATACAATGAGACGTTTTAAAAATATCCTCTCACAACATCAGCCTGTTCCCCGTTCCCTTGTTTATCTGGCTGATGGCTATGATATAGAACGTTATTATAAGCATGATGGATCAGTAGACCAGAGAAAGACAGATGCAGTCAGAGGCATCTTACTTCTTTATGCACTTCCTGATACTAAGAAGCTTCATCTAACAGCTGCGCAGGTTTATGCAATCATCTGGGATACATTCTTCAGTATTCAAAAAGAAGCACCTCTTGCTCGTGTCTATTATGGACAGGAAACAGGAGAGAAGAATGATAAAGACTATGATGAAATCGCAATATTACTTCCTATTCATTTGTTTAGAAGACAGATGGTTGAAAATATGGAAATCATTGATGGATTAGTTCTATCTTGTAGAGAAAAAATGATGGCTGAAGCCGGTAATGATAGTTTGGAGTTGTAATTATGCCTAGAATCGGATTACGTATTATTAAAACAAGTATTGCTGTCTTCATCATCATGGTATTATTCACTCTCTTTGGTGTACAGAGATCACCTTTCTATGTCCTTATAACCACAATTATCTGTATTCAGCCAGATAAAGAGAATGAAAAGAATCAGGCACTTGTAAGAGCCCTTGGCACACTTATAGGGGCTATTACTGGAGCTATTGTCATGTTTTTACAGCCTTTCATCCATATTGATCTCGCATGGGATTTACTCAATGCATTATTTATTATGTTGACTATTTACTTAACAGTCTTATTTAAAGTACAACATATGGCATTTATGGCCTGTGTGGCTTATCTAAGTGTTGCAGTTATTCCTCATGCTGGTATTTCACCTTATGCATTCTTATTCTATCGTGTCTTAGATACATGTATTGGTGTAGGGGTAGGTTATCTTGTCTGTACTTTACATTTACCCATTAAGCGTAGAAATGATGTTCTTTTTGTAGCTGAACTTGATGATATGGAACAGACAGCACACCAGCAGTTAAATAACTTCAATAAGACACAATTGAATAAACTTGTAGATGATGGTGCCTTGTTTACTATCATCACAAAAAGAACACCTGCATCCATGCAGGCAGAAATTGAACATCTTAAATTACATCTACCAGTGATTGCATTAGATGGCGCAATATTGTATGACGTACCAAAAAACGAACTATTATGTACCTATTCCTTACCACAAACATTAGGTTCAAAAATCACTCGATTATTAGATGATAAACATCTTAATTACTTCTATCACGTTCTCAAAGACGATGTATTATTGACATATTATAATAGTTTCGACCAGTCCGAACAAATGGACTATTATGATATGATGCGTCAATCCCCTTATCGTAATTACATCTTTGGTATGCCTACACACTCATATCAACCTCTTTATATCAGTGTTCTTAATACAAAAGAGATTATCTATGATATTATAGATGACCTGATAGATTTAGGATTACATAAACAATTGCGTTATTTTGTAGAAGAAGATTATTTTGAAGGCATGTGCTTACTTAAGATTCTTTCTTATGAAGCCACTCCAGAAAATATGCTGGAAAGATTAAAGGAAAAGTTAGATATTAAAGAAAGTCTTGTCTATGGTTCATCTGATTCAATATGTGATGTCATAGTACCGGATAATGATTTCAATAGTATAGTAAAAAGTATTCATAACGAATATGAAGGAATTCAAATGAAAAGAAGACAGCCATGATAGCTGTCTTCTTTTCATTCATGGGGGAGTCTCAATGTATATTCAATTCATGAGCAATATCATGGATTTTTTTATTTGTATACTTATTTGCAACTCCCATGATTAAAGTACTTAATAATACTGCAATAATAGTTAGAATAATATAGATCATAAGAATCACCTCTTTCATGTCTTAATATACATGTCAGTTATGTAATTCGTATGTATTCTCTATGTATTTATTATGTTTTTTACAATCCTTCTAACATATCGTCAAATGTGATACCTAAAGAAAAACCAAAATGGAAGTAATCATCTAAAGCATCCTGTAACTTAATAGGACTATAACCATTTCTTAAATCTAGAATATCATGATTGACTTTAAAGAGTAAATCAACAGAACTACTCTTTTCAGGCATTTCTTCATGATTCTTGATTTCATCAATCTGTAAGTCATACGCAATACTCATTAATAAGCGCATACCTTCAATATAAGTGTCTAAAAGAGCGTTTTGATCAACCTGAGTATCTTTATCCCAGAATGTATAAACATGTCCTAATTCTCCTGTATTATATACACATTGCATAAATGCAAGAAGTTTATGGTCAATCTTCTTAATATCTAGAATCTGACCTTTAGGAATATCTAGTTCTCTGTTTAATACTAACTGATATAATTTTGATAATTCATTCATTTAAATCACCTCTTATATACTATTATAGTCAATTAAAAAAGAGAATCACGTAGATTCCCTAAATAATTCCTAAACCTTCTATTAAAATTTTAATACCTATGAGAATAAGAATAATACCACCAGTGATTTGTGCTTTCTGTTCATATTTATTTCCAAACACATGACCAATATAAACACCAGCAGATGCAATAATAAATGTCGTTAAACCAATAATAGAAATAGCCATGAAGATATTGATTGATTCAAAAGAGAACGTAACACCTACTGCAAGTGCATCAATAGCAGTTGCGATAGCAAGCATCAACATTGTCTTCCAAGAGAAGTCATCATTCTGTTTTTCTTCTTCAAAAGATTCTTTAATCATATTGATTCCAATAAATGCGAGTAGGATAAACGCAATCCAGTGGTCAATAGAATCCACTAAACCACTCAATGTAGAACCAAGACAATAACCAATAAATGGCATCAATGCCTGGAATCCACCAAACCATACACCACATAACAATATATTCTTAATAGATAACTTCTTTACAGATAATCCTTTACATACAGATACCGCAAAAGCATCCATGGATAACCCGATACCAATAAGTAATATTTCTATACTAGACATCTTTATACCTCAACAGGAATATAATCTTCTTTTACAACCTCATAATGCATATTGGATGCAGTCAGTTCATTGAGTTCATCTAAGAAAGAAGTATCTCTTAAATAAACATCATAGTGAACTTCTTCATCATACTCAGTATTCATTAATAATAGATTTTTAGATTGTATTAAATAAGATACCTTACGGCTGAAGTGATAGTCAACACTAATACGATAAAGCTTGACGAGTTCTTTATCGACTATTTCTGCTTCTTTTAAAGCATCAGCAACACTATTTGTATAAGCACGAGTCAATCCTCCAGCTCCTAGCTTAATCCCACCAAAATAACGTGTCACAATCGCAATCACATTATCGATTTTCTGTCTCTGTAATACATTCAACATAGGAAGTCCTGCAGTACCTGATGGTTCTCCATCATCATCCGCTTTTTCTAAAGGACCGACACGATAAGCGACACAGTTATGTGTTGCATCATCTTTAGAATAGAGTTCTATTAAGTCTTTGATTTCTTTTTCATCATTACATGGAATCAGGGTTGTAATGAACTCTGATTTCTTAATAATGATTGTATTTGTCGTTGTTTCTTTAATTGATCTCATAGTTTCACCCGTTCGTATTATATCCCATTGGTTGTAAAATAAAAAGAAATAAACTATAATATACATAGTGAATTATCACTGATGGGGTATTAAAAATGAGTAAAATAGCGATTATTGCAGACAGTGGCTGTCAGATTGATATCAATGGAGAGCATGAAGGTATTTATATTGCACCATTATGTATTGGTCATGGTAGTCAGACATATTTAGATCAATTAGAAATCACAAGTCTTGATGTATTTAATCAGATGAAGGAAACAGATGATATGTATACAACATCTCAGCCTTCGACTGGTTCTTTAATGAAGGCTATGGAAGATGCGAAAAGCGACGGTTATGATGAGTTAATTGGGATTCCTATCGCAACTGGTTTATCATCTACATTAAATGGTATGCAGGTTGCAGCTGATACAGTAGAAATGCCTATTACTTTAATCGATTCTCAAGGAACAGCACATGTTCAAAAAAAGCTTATTGAAGCAGCACGAAATCTCATAGAAAAGGGTCAGTCTGTTTCTGAAATTAAAGAAAAGCTTGAAGATATGGTTAAGCATTCAGGTACAATTATTTTTACACCAAACTTGAATCACCTTAAAAAGGGTGGGCGTATTACGCCTGCAGTCGCAATGCTTGGCAATATGTTGAAGCTTGTTCCAGTTATGGAATTGAATAGTGAATTAGGTGGTAAGATTGATACTTTAGGCAAAGTAAGAACAACACGTAAGGCATGTAAGATGCTTGCTGATCGTGTTGTTGAAAGAGGTGCAAATGCGAAAGATTATACATTTGCGATTGAAGATGTTCTTGCACCTGAAGAAGCTCAGCGTGTAAGAGACTATCTTGAAGAACAATTAGGTCCATGTCAAGTTACCATGAGAGAGTTACCAAGTGTTGTAGGTGCTCATATGGGAATTGGTGGTGTAGGAATCCAATTCATCAAAAATCTCGCAGAATAGGAAGCAGATGATGAATCTGCTTTTTTTGTATAGAAAGGAGGATGCTCATGCAAAGAGAATTTGAAATGGTTGTACAGACAAGTGCAGCTACACAGAGTTTACGTTATTTATTAAAAAGCGGTGATATGACGTGTATCACAAAGGGAGAAATTACTAAAAGACTAGAAGCGGCAGTCCTTTTACAGGATTTAAGTTTTCAGGCTGTTATGACAAGTGGTGAAGTCGTAGAGGATATGCTGGAGAATACCTATGAAGATTATGATGAAGCATTAAGAGATTCTATTCAGACTCATGGAATTGTATTTAAGGATTATACCTTTGCGGTGACTTATAAATATGACGAAGAAGCTGTCTTTAAACCTTTCTTCTCTAGACAATATGGGGCAGACTTAGGTTTTTCACTTCCGTTAGTGGATGATATGAAATATGCTAATATGTGTGTATGTCTCGCATTAATTAAACTATCAAGAGAATATGTACGCACAAGCGTAGGAATAACTCATGATTATACAGATGTGAAGCCTAGTATTCATCTTACATTTAAACCAGGTATATTCCTACCTAAGCTACTTACAGAAAAGCCATATACAGAAATGACATTCAATGCAGTCTATGCTGCAATATATAAACTACGTGCCGCAATACGTTTCTTCTCATATGATCATACAGAAGAAGCTTATAAGAAGTGGATCACTTTGATAGAAGAAATGAGTACTCGTCCTTATGATGGTATATTAGATGATCTAGATGAATTAGACTATGTGCCATCACAAAAAGAAGAACTTTATGTATATGAAGATAAGGTCAATGGTGGAGGTACTGTTCAGTGCTTAAATAACTCATTTTATGCATTAATACTCTGGGCCGCTATATTGACTAAAGTCATGAATGAACAGTTCTTATATGAAACAAACTACCCAGATATGAACTTATGGGACTACTAATTAAAAAGAAAATATTCAAAACACCTATAAATAGGTTTTATCAGTGCAAACTTTGACGCATTAATTCTTTCTCTTCGCTATAATAGTGTTAGAAAAAAGAGGAGGGAAAGAATATGTTAGAAAGTTATAAAGAAATTACATCAATCTCATTAAATAAGTTAAAGGACTATTTAGATATCATTGATGTATATCATGATTCATTTATTGATACTTGCAGAAGTCAGAAGAAAATAGAGGCTTATATTAAGGCACATCAAAAGAAATACTTAGGACTTGCTTTAAAGAAACTCTATGAAATTGATGATATGCAATGTCTAGAAAATCATCTTGTAATGATTGAATATTTATTTGGAGATCATCCACGTATTCAATCATTGAATAAAAAGTTATGTAACTATATGCTGCACAATGGATCACCAATAGATGTGTATCGTATTGTGAGACATCTGATGCCTTTCTCATATGTTGCTCTTATTTCTATATTAGTAGAGAAAGAAGTCATTACTTATGCACAGGCTGCTTACTTCTCTTTGGTAGAAGAAGATATTGAAGGGGCTTATGACTACTTAGAAAATTGCGTTGTGGAACCAGATGAATCACTTTTAAATCTTTATGCATCTTATGATTTGATTGGTTATTTCCTACTTGTGGATCATTATAGTAAAAAGGTATCTTACCAGGTATCAGGAGGCATAAGATGGGAGAAAAAATGTGGGCTGTCTTCTCATTATTGATGAATTCAGAAGAATGTATCAGTGCAGAAGAAATACAGCGTCAATTAGAAGAAAAAGGTTATGATATTGGTTTAAAAGCTGTTTATGCAGTGATTAAACAGATTAATGCATTTACATCTTTAATGTTTGGAAAAGAAATAATCAAAGCAGTGAGACGTTTTGGTTATATTATTGAAACGGGCTATTTTGATGAAGCACAACTACAGTTATTGATTGATATGGTGAATTATCGTCAGGACTTAAGTCGTGCAGATAAAGTAGAATTGATTAATAAACTTTTAAAATTCTCTTCTGCAAAACAGAAGGATTATTTAATCATTCCTGAATTAGAAGAAGATGAAGAAGAAGTTTATTCACTTAGTAGAAACTTAAAGACCATTACTTCCGCAATACGTAATAAGAAAGATATACGCTTTAAGTATATCGATTATGCAATCATTGATGGACATCCTGTAGAAACACATTCTACAAAAGGGAATGCTGGTATTAGTCATGAGTATTATAATGTAAGTCCTTATAATACAGTTATTGTGGATGGTCATTACTATTTACGTGCTTATTATAATAAGCATAAGGATTCATTGACTACATTCCGTATGGATCGTATTAGAGATTTACAGTATAGTCGTACATATTATTTTGATTTTGATGATGAAAAGAAGATTAGTGAATCTTTAAGACAATCATTAGAGAAATCAATGAATAGTTTCTTTGATGGTGAAGAAATTACATTACATATTAAGTTTGATGCAGCACTTATTAGAGAAGTTGTTTCTCGTTTTGGAAATGAGATTACTATGACTAAGACTATTCCTCCAACTGGTTATAATAATAAACAGTTATGGTATGAAACACGTATTGAAGGGATTATCTTTAATACAGGTTTGATGAACTGGATTAGACAGTTTGGTCCTATGATGGTTGTAGTTGGTCCAGAGAAATTAAAGGATTCTATTGTGTCTGCATTAGAAGAAAACTTAAGCTACTATAAAAAATAGGTGTACATTATGTATATACTAGAACTATGTCAGGGTGAAGTGAGTCATGAGATTGGTTTATTTCATATGATAGAGGATGGAAGAGAGCTGATTTCACAATTAGATGGATACAAGTATGAAGTGATAGAAGGGTTTGAGTATGAATACTTTGATCCTACTACTGTACCTGATTATGTAGAACTAAAATATAATGGTCATATTGTACCTTTTACTACATATATGTTTACTGGTGTTGGAAGAGTAGATATTTATTGGAATGAGATAGTGGACTTATCTAAACCAGGAGATGGAATGATTGAAGGAACTACTAGAGTAGATGCTTATTCTATTCCTAATGATGAACTTAAGGACTACATAGAGAAAAGAGAATATAACTATATATGTGTTAAAGAATACTTAGAATCTAAGGGGCATGATGTAGAAAGAGCTTATTTTGGTTCTGAAGATGGTGAAGCCATCTTATATAGAGATACAGGTGAGTGGCATTTCTTAACACATATGGATCCTGATTTTGTGGAATCTTAAGACATATTAAAAGACTTAGACATTTAGGTGTCTAAGTCTTTGTTTGTGGAATAGAGTTTTCTATAAATTGGAGTGTTTCTTCTTCAGTATAAATAAAGTTTTCTATATTTGTTAATGTGTCTAAGTGAAACATTTCCCTTTTAATTGTAGGTTCATTCAGTATAAAACTATGATAGCCTTTCTTTGCTTTTACGCTAAATAATACTTCGTGATCTTCTTGATAGGCAATCAGACAGTTTTCAGGAAACTTAAAGTCTTCTTTAATAAGATGAAGATAAAAGTTATGATAATGTTTATTAATATTTATTAATCGATGTAGGAGTAATTGTATTTCTTCACTATCAAATGGTGTAATAAGTGATGATGAAATATCATCAATAATTCCGGTCTGTATTAATTCAAGTAAACCATCTTTAGTGAAATATAAATGAAAATCATCAGACAATAGAATACTATTTATATGTTTCTTATAGAAATCCAAGTCATTCAAAATTTCTTTTTTATCTTCAATAAGATGTCTTTCTAGCATATCATTGTCTAATACAAATAAAATGCTTGGTTTTCTTTGTAGAGAAGAGAATGACAGAATCTCTTTATTGAATAACGGATGAAGGGATAAATAACCAGAATTTGAATAGTGATAGGAACTATAAGGGGATGCTTTCATAAACAATTGATCAAATTGAGTATGGAGATAGGCATTAATTTCATCTTTCAACAACATTCCTGAATCTAATTTATTATTGATTAATAATGTATAGTTCTGACTATGGATAGAATAGGGATACATATTCTGACTATTGAAAGTAGAATTTGAATGTTGATAAATATATCTGATAGTACATCTATTGGATAATAATGTAGGAAAACAGTTTTCGAACTGTGTTAGATTATACATATTTTGATAATTAGATATATCGTTGTCTAAATACAAAAGATGTTCTAAAGATAAGTGCTTGTTAAGGCATACAGTATGACTAATTAATTCATATATTTTGTTGGAAGCAGGTAAACATATCTGCAATTTATGATCAGTAGTAACTGCATCATTAAGAATAAATTGCGTGAATGTTAATAAGTCATCCAGGTTTGAAGCACATGATTTATTAATATTAAATTGATATTCTGTTGTAAATGATAAAGGTTCAATGTAGTGGATATTTTCTACAATGGACTTGATTTTAAGGAGATAATGATATTGATCTAAACCAAGTTCTTCTATTTGATATGCCTTCTTTAAATCATACTTTTGCTGGTCTGTAAGAGTAAGATGAGAGACTATTTTTTCAATACAGGCATAACTTTTAGGAAAACGATTGCCAGAAATATATTTTTGTAGAATAGTTCGATCCATCTGAATCTCATTCGCAAGATTTTTCACATTATAAGGTGATTCTTTTATGTATATAGACAGTAAATCTGAGAATTGTGACATAGGTTACTCCTTTATGAATGATTGTAAGTATAGTATGCTTTCTTCTTTTGTATAGACAGCTTCTTTAAGATTATTAAATAGAAGTGGTAGTGAATCTAAACTCTTATTGATAGAGGGTTCTAATATAGTAAAGGACAATGCTTGATTAGAAACAAATGAACCTGTTGTACCTGTCATAATGACAACATCTTTATTAAGGATGTTGTTTTTAAATAGAATTAATTCTGTATCATCATCAATATTTTCTAGTAGTTTTAAGCAGATAGATTGAATTTCTTTAACAGTAAACGGCTTAAATAATGTAGATGTTAATCCAAGAGGCAGGTAATTATCTGTAATAATAGGTAATTGACAATATAGTTTGAATTGAGTTTCTTTAAATGTTTTAAAATGACTGAACAGTTCTTCTTTATATGACTCACTTCCTATATAGTGGCTTTCTAGCAATTGTTCATCCATATAAGGAAGAAGAAATAATTCACCACAATAACAGCATACGGTTTTATTCTCATAAGTTAGTTTTAATAGATTATTGAATCGAGAGATATCGTCATAATAGGATTCTATAAATAAACTTGTATTCATGAAATGATAATCAAATTCTTTTTTACTATTACTTTGATTAATTAATAACCCTTGTGATGTGTCATTATTAATCAAAAGGAGCTTATCTATTGAATTTATAGAAAAAGGATATAAAGAATAACGGGTTGGATGATCCATATATGTATAATGAACAGATACATGATTTGATTCTAGAAGAGGTAATAGTTTTTCTAACTGTAAGAGATTCATTGAATAATGATGGAACTGACTTGATAAGCATAAGATAATATGAGCTTTTAAACTCTTTTCTTCTACGAATTGAAGAATAATAGAATAGAGTGCATCATCCACGTTTAATATGATATCTATAGTTTCATTGTCTAGTGATGACAAGAAAGAAAAGAGAAGCATTTTTAATTCTTCTTTATTAGTTGCCTGTGTCATTGGCTGATTAAAGTGAACTTGAATATGACACTTAGACTGACTTTGATTATGTATTGAAAGTTGATTGATGAAAGAATCTAAATTAAGAAGCTGTTTATATGTATCTAAACCTATCTTTTCTATCTTGTAGAGTTGAAGTAATTCTTCTTTTTGTGATTGTGTTAAAGCAAGGTGGTTGAGAATCTTATTTAATATTTCATGATTAGCAGGTAATTGGGTACCAGAAATATATTTTTGAATCATAGTTCGGTTTACATCAGAAAGTCTAGATAATGATGCAACTGATAACTTTGATTCAGTAATATGCTCTTTTAAAACGCTTGCAAATGTATATTTATCCATTCTCTCTCCCTCCGATATTTCTATAGTTACAGTATAAATAATATGTTTTGATTGATTTGTAATATGTCATTATTGGTTTCTAAATGTCATTATTGAAATAATAGTAATTACAAAAACAAATTATGGGAAAATATGTGTAAATGATGTGTCACACTTCTTGGAACACCTAAAAAAGTGAAATTGTGTGATTTATAATAAACAAGAAAGGAGAGAAAAACATATGCTTAATTATTTAAAAAAGGGAGTTAAATTAGCAGTAGCATTCATGATGGTACTTGTAACATTTACGATTCCTAATTCAGTTTATGCAGCCTCTAGTACTCTACCTGTAGTTGACATTAATGCGAAATCTAGAAAAGAGATTGTCGCTACTGTAGTCATGCCAGGTGAATATGATAGTCCAGGTTTTACAGTTGATTTAGGATATGATTCAGATGCTCTAGAATTAGTGAATGCAGACATTTTGGAGGAAATTTATTCTATTTCACCATCAGGCAAAAAAGTTCCAGCATTTGTCATGAGTGCTGATCACGAAGTAGGCATAGTCCACATGACTTGTATTGCAACATACAATCTTGAAAAGAAAAGTGATGGATATACAGTTATCGTAGCTACTTTTTCATTAAAAGATGGAAAGCAATTGTCTGATAATAGTATTAAACTAAAGAACTTTGGAGTCTCTGCTGAGGATGGTAAATCAGAAATTATTTCAAGTGCAACTGATAAGGAAATTATTAATTCTGAATGTAGTCATTCTCAAACATCTACTAAAGTTATTAAAAAAGCTAGCTGTACACAAAAAGGACAAGAAGATGTTGTTTGTGAAATTTGTGGACATGTAATTTCTACAAAAGAATATGAAAAATTACCTCACACATTTGGTAAATGGGAAACAACTAAAGAGCCAACTTGTGAAGAAACTGGTACTTCTGAAAGAAAATGTACTGTATGTGGAAAGGCTGAAACAAAAGAAATTGCTGCATTAGGACATGACTTTGGTGAAGCAGTAGTAACTAAAGAACCTACTTGTGTGGAAACTGGTGTTAAGACTAGAACATGTAAGAACTGTGGTAAGGAAATTTATGAAGATATTCCTACTGTAGACCATACTTATGGTGAATGGAAAACCGCTAAAGCATCAACTTGTGAAGAAAAGGGAACTGAAGAAAGAAAATGTTCTGTATGTGGTAAGACTGAAACAAGAGAAACTGCTGCATTAGGACATGATTTTGGAAAAGCAGTAGTGACTAAAGAACCAACATGCGTAGAAAAAGGTGTTAAGACTCAGACATGTAAGCATTGTGGTAAAGAAATTACTGAAGAAATTCCTACAGTGGATCATAAGTTTGGTGCTTGGAAGACAGCGAAACCAGCTACTTGTGAAGAAAAGGGAACTGAAGAAAGAAAATGTTCTGTATGTGGCAAGACTGAAACAAGAGAAACTGCTGCATTAGGACATGACTATGGTGAAGCTGTAGTTACTAAGGAACCAACATGTACTGAAACTGGTGTTAAGACTAAGACATGTAAGCATTGTGGTAAAGAAATTACTGAAGTAATCCCTACAGTAGATCATAAGTTTGGTGCTTGGACAACTGCTAAAGCAGCATCTTGTGAAGAAAAGGGAACTGAAGAAAGAAAATGTTCTGTATGTGGCAAGACTGAAACAAGAGAAACTGCTGCATTAGGACATGACTATGGCGAAGCTGTAGTTACTAAGGAACCAACATGTACTGAGACTGGCGTAAAGACTCAGACATGTAAACATTGTGATAAAGAAATCACAGAAGAAATTCCAGCAACTGGACATAAGTTTGGTGAATGGAAAGTTACAAAAGAAGCTACTGAAACTGAAGAAGGCTCTAAAGAAAGAGAATGTACAGTTTGTGGTGAAAAAGAAGTAATGGCAATTGCTAAGAAAGAAGCAACTCCAGTTACTCCTGTAACTCCAGATAAACCTGCTACTAAACCAACTGACAACAAGACAAATCAAACTACTAACAACAAGAATAATTCTGCAAAGAAAGATAATACAGTTAAAACTGGTGATGATACAAATGAATTAGTTTATGGATTATGTGCATCAGAAAGTATTGTGTTAGCAGCATTCTTATATGTTGTTGGTAAAAGAAGAGAGATTCTAAATAAATAAAATCTTGGGATAAGTTCATTTGGAATTACCAAATGAACTTATTTTTTTGTTAGGAAAGCAGAAATGAAAGAAGTTTTAGTAAAAAACACTGCTTTAAAGTTATTGTTTATTACGAGTTTTTTGTTAGTTGGTTTATTTCATGAATATACAGCATGCTTATTTTTAGCACTAGAATTCATTTATTTAGGTTATTTATTTTATAAACAAGATATCTATGTATTTGACAATCTAAACTTTATATTCATGATATTTATTATTTTTATGTATTTGTTTGTGAGTTTTTTTGCTATTGATCAAGGGATGGCTATTATAGGTTTCTTTAAACAATTATCCATCTTGATGTTTATCATTATCTTGATGCAGTTTGATAAACAAGATAGGAAAGAACTCTTATTTATTATACCTTATATGGCAATTTTGATGATGGGGGTAAGTGGAGTAAGTTATATTATTAAACCATTACAAGATTATTTCTTAGTTAATGGTCGTATAGGCGGTTTCTTCCAATATCCAAATACATTTGCTTTATTTTTATTAGTTAGTTGTGTTGTGGTTTATAAAAATAAAGAAAAATATTTTCATACAAATGTATTTTTTCCATTATTAATTATAGGAATAGTATTAACCGGAAGCAGAACAGCTTATATACTCACTGTCTTATTATTTGTTTACATCATAAAGAATAATCAAGAATATCTAAAAGTCCTTTTGCCATCTGTATTATTGATAGTGGCTGTAATTGTTCTATTCTTAGTTTTAAATATCGATACAAAGGTTTTTAAAAGAATAACACAGTTTACTCTATCCTCTAGTACATTACTTGGTAGATTACTTTATTACAAAGATGGATTGAAAACGCTTATATCACATCCACTTGGAACAGGTTATTTGGGATTCTATTTTCTAGAACCTTCCATTCAAACAGGTGTTTACAGTATACGTTATATTCATAACGATATCTTACAACTTGCTTTAGATGTAGGTATTATTCCATGCCTAATGTTTATAAGTATTATAGTTACAAGTCTAATATCAGAAAGTATTGAAGAAGACAACAAATTAATCATAATCCTTATTGTTTTACATTCTCTCTTTGAATTCAATCTTCAATATATTTCTATTTTCTTAATTTTAGTGATTTGTTTAGATCTATATGATGGTAAGCAAACTAAGTTTATTTCATTTAATCATAGAATTATGGGAAGAAGTTTTATTATATTAAGCACATTATGTTCTTTCTATTTATCTATATCTATGTCATTCCGTTATTTCAATAATAATGACTTATCTATTAAGCTATTACCGATTTATACAGAGGCAAAATTAACTAAATTACAATATGTTAGTAACGTAAAAGAAGCTGTTAAATTGGCTAAGAGTGTAGAAAAATATGATTCTAATATCGCAAGTATTTATGATGTCTATGCTTTAAATGAAATGCAAAAGAAGAATTATAATCAAATGATTTCTTATAAGGAACAATCTTTACAATTGCAGAAATACAATATGGAAGCATATGATTCTTATATATCAATGTTAACGATATGCGTTAATTGTTATCAAAATGATGAAAATTTACAGAGTCAATATGTTCAAAAAATAAAAGAAGTTCCTACAACACTTGATAATTTAAAGAAGGATACTGATCATTTGGCTTTTAAGATACATGACAAACCAACCTTTAAGTTATCAAAACAATCACAAAAAATAATCAAGTTAGTAAATAAAAATAATTAACACTGGAGGAACACTACGATGTTAAAAAAACTAGCAGTTATCATGGTAGTTTACTTAATGATGATAACTGGCGCATCAATTAATGTTAGTGCATTAAATTCTAATGGATTTACTTATACGTTGGATAATGATGAAGCAACCATAACCAACTACGGAAGTACTGAAGAAAACATTGATACTTTAAAAGTACCTAGTCAAATTGACGGGCATAAAGTTGTAAGAATAGATTCAGATTTTAGAGCTGTACTATTAAATTCAGGTGGTGTTAGTAATGTGAATTCTTTAGTCTTACCTGATACTATTACTGATATTGCGTTACCTAGTGATTATTCTTTATTTGAAGGAATTAACTCTATCATATTTGAAAACACAAACGATAACTTTTATATGGATAATGGCTGCCTTTATAGTAAAGATAAGGCAAATTTATATTTTATTCCTACAGGACTTAGAAGTTTAGAAATACCTGCTGAAACTAAAAATGTAAATTTAATTAATTTGAAGAATACGCAATTAACAAGTTTTATTATTCCAAGCAATGTAGAAAGATATTATCCATATGGAAATTTTGGTGGAAGTTTACATTTGCCGGATTCACTCAATACATTAGAAATTAATACTGATTATCCTTTTAAAAACGATAATTATCATTTTCATATTGTTTCAAATTATTTGTCTAAATTAAGTTATGGAGAAAATGTTAAAGATTTAAGTGGTTTTTCTTTAGATTGTAAAAACTTATCAGAACTAAATTTTTCAGAAAATTTGATTAAGATGCCTTGGATAATTGAATCAGAAAAACTAAAAAAAGTATATATACCAAAAAATGTTAAGGAAGTAAGTTGGTTTGATGATGATAACCTTGAGTCATTTGAAGTGGATCCAAATAATAAGACATTTAAATCTATCGATGGAGTTCTTTTTAAAGGCGATATGTTGTATAGATATCCTAAAGCTATCAATAATGAAAGATATGAAGTTCCTGAAGGTACTACTCATATCGCTGAGATTGGTAACAAATATCTAAAGGAGTTAAAGTTACCTTCTACAATAGAAAATGTAGATGATATGACTTATTGTGTTAATTTAGAATCATTAAATATTCCTGAAAAAATGGATGATACTTATCCTAGATTGGATGCGTTATTATCTAATTGTTATAAATTGAAGAATGTTATTATTGATCCTAATAACAAAAATTTTATCCTTGAAAATGGGGCTATCTATTCTAAGGATTATAGTGAATTATATAAATATCTTGATAACAATGAAAAAACATTTTCTATTAATGAAAAAACTTCAACTATTGGTGACTATGCATTTGCGAATAATGAAAGTATCGAAAATGTTGATACTAAAAATGTTACTGATATTTGCTATTTTGCATTTATAAATTGTCCAAAGTTAAACAAAATAATTTTAGGGAATATAAAAGAATTAGGCGGTTATGTATTTAAAGGCTGTACTTCATTAAAAAATGTTGAATTACCTGAATGTTTGGAAGATTTGGGATGGAATAGTAATTTCAGGGGATGTACAAAATTAGAATCTATCAATATTCCATCAAATATTTCTTATTTAAATGAGGATTACTTATTTTATTATGAACTTGCAGATTGTTATAATCTTACAAATATAACGGTAAGTAAGGATAATAAATACTATATGATTGATAATAATGTACTATATGGAAAAAAAGATGGTAATGACTATGGTACTTTAGTTAGACAGTTAGATAGAAGTATTACATCATTCAAAGTTAAAGATAATACTACTTCAATTTCAGGACAAGCATTTTATGGATGTGATTATTTAAAGAATGTTAATTTGAATAATGTAAAAGAAATAGATGTTTCAGCTTTTGAAGGATGCAAGAATTTGAAATATGTTGTTCTTCCTAAATCAGTGACATATGTTAAAGCATTTTGTAATAAGAGTATAGATTGTAAATTATATGTTTATCCTGGTTCAAAAGCAATAGATTCTATAGAATCATGGAATAATGTTTACCACCGTTACCCTAAGATTGATTATACAATTATCAGTTCCTTTGTTGATGATAGTTCAAATGTTGAAGTAAGTTTGGATTCACAGAAAAATGATAGTGATTCAGTTTTAAAAGTACAACAGCTAACAAGTGGTAATAGTTATGATGAAATTGCTAAGTATAGTGACAATTTTAATCTCTATGATATTTCATTCTATAAAGATAATGAGAAGGTTAATATTGATGGTTCCGCCATTGTAAGAA
>OIZP01000182.1_pt1 | contig 42020 bp, 55 predicted proteins | sample 1588531 | NCBI WGS metagenome assembly OIZP01 (sample SAMN03283283) | human gut metagenome | biome: human-associated habitat; material: feces | host: Homo sapiens | place: Peru | collected 2012
CCGGCCACCAGGAGCATATCCGCCGTAGAGATTGCCTCCAGAGCCCCCTCCACGGTTTTCTCGTCCAGTCCCTCCTCATAGAGCACCACATCCGGCTTCACAATGCCGCCGCAGCTGCATCTGGGAATGCCGTCACAGTTTTTCACAAAAGAGGCCGGATAGAATTTCCCGCAGCGGGTACAGTAGTTCCGCAGAATGGAGCCATGGAGCTCATAGACCCGCCGGGACCCGGCCTTCTGGTGCAGGCCATCGATATTCTGGGTCACAACGGCACTGAGCCTGCCCTCCTGTTCCCATTTTGCCAGGGTTTTGTGGGTGATATTGGGCTCTACGTCCAGAGGCATCATCTTTTCCCGGTAAAACCGAAAGAAATATTCCGGATTTTTCAGGTAGAAGCTATGGCTGATAATGGTCTCCGGCGGATAGTCAAAGCTCTGGCTGTACAGCCCATCCACACTGCGAAAATCCGGCACACCGGATTCGGTGGAAACACTGTCGTTAGGCCTCCATGTTTCGCTGTAAAGGCCATCTCTGCTTCGGAAATCTTTCACGCCGCTTTCGGTGCTTACACCAGCACCGGTGAAGGCCACAATATTGTGGCTCTCCTTCACCCATTCCCGCAAAATCTCGATCTTGTCCATAGGAACACCTCCTATGGAAATAGTAGCGCCGGTTTGCGGCTCTGTCAACAGTTTCTTCTTTTGTAACCAGATTGTTCCCATTCTGTTGTTGCTTTTCTTCCATGCGAAGCTACTATGAACGTAGCTTTTGCATCTTACAAATGGGGGTTGGGGAAATGTGGCCATTTGACATTTTCAGAAAGAAGAAATCAGAAAACGCAGAAGAAACGCAAGAACAGACCGGAATAGTCAATGCCGAAACACAGAAAACCATTTTAGGCGAACAAAAAGATTCTGCCACGTTTGAAGAAACATCAGAATTTAATCCGTTGAGCATCGATAGCGTTATTGGTTATATAAAAACGCAGAACCCGGAATCTTCGGCGCAGGACATAGCCAATATAATTACAAAGCTATCCGAACCGAAAGAAGATCAAGACCACTTAACCCCTGAAGGTGATTTGCCGTGGGGGTGGCGTACTGCGCATGAAAAAGAAACAAAACGATATGAAGCCAAGTACAAAAAGATGTGGTCTGCGTGGTACGAAAGCCGCTATAGCTCCCCAAACACACAGCTTGAAGCATTGGAAGCATTCGTTAGTTACATGGTTAGAACGAAAAAACTGTTTGAGAAAAAAGGGGAATGTTTCAATTATTGGCGGGATGATTTGTTCACAGACGATTATCTTGAAAAGTTGTCAAAAGAATTGGATGACTTGAAAGCAAATATTGAAAAACTAAATGCAGAATACGAAGCTAAGCAAGAGTTTGAGATCCATGTACTACCCACATTACGGGAAAATCTAGTAGAAATAATCAGAGAAAATCCAGGCATTTTGCAGAAAGATATATACAAATTATTTGACCCAATAGCAAAAGCATACATTCAGGAGCAGCTTTATTCTGCCAGCAAATCAAATCAGATTGAGCGTGAAAAAAGCGGGAATACGTACAAACTTTATTGCAAATAAAATGGGGGAAGGCCGTCAGACCTTCCCCCTTGTGCTTTGTTACAGAATATCCACATGAACGGAGTTTCCGCCGCCGATGACGTAGCAGTAGCGGAGTTTTCCCGCCTTTACCAGGCTGTCGCAGTATGTCTTGACCGCGGAGCCGGAAAAGCCCCTCACGATGATATCTGCCGCCTTGCCCTGCACATGGCGGGAGTTCGGGACGCTGCCACGCAGGGAATCGTTGTATGTCTGACACCGCACCCCGGAACCGCCGGCATGGGGGTCATTGGGGGGCAGCGGTATGATGGTGATCGGCGCTTGAAAATGCTCCCAAATGTCCGTGTCCAGCGTCCGCATCAAGTTTTCGGCAGGTTCCACCGGGAAGCCGCTGCACTTGCCGCAGGGGCAGCGCATTTCTTCACGCTTGAAGTGCTTGAGATCATCCCAGAATGTGCCGGTCTTGCCGCTGGTCGCCGGAGAAGCCTTGTCATCTGTGGTCTGCTTCTTCTCCGGCATCCCGTAGGCCACAGCATGGCGCAGGGCCTTTTGTGTGGCTGTTCCGGCCACGCCATCAACTGTCAAGCCGCCGAAGTCCCCCTGAAATGCCTTGACAGCTTTCCGGGTATTTGTACCGTCCATCCCGTCAATTTTACCGGGGGCATAGCCCAGGTAATCCAACAGGTTTTGGATTTGCCGGATAGTCATTTTATCACCACCCCGTACTTCGCCAAAATGGCAATGATATCATCCGTCAGGACTTTTTTCAGCTGGCCGGGGGGGAGCTTGGCAATACTCGCCGCAATGGCTCTCATGTCCTGCTCCCCATCCTCGGCGGCACGGATTTCCACCAGTCGTTTCGCAGCACCATTACTCCACTTCTTCATCAGGTTTCACCTCCAGAATCGTCAAGGCAGCTTGCATATCTGCGCCTTCAGCCTTCATTTCTTCTATTTTGGCAATGATTCTCTGTTTCCGTTCTTCGATTGTCATCATGTCACCCCCAGCGCAGTTTCAATCTCGGACAGGGCGGCTTCGTACTCCGCATTCTGGGCTTCCAGCGCGGCAGCGCGCTCCCGCTCATAGGCACGTTGGGTGGCGTCCAGCTCCTCCCAGGGCTTCCAGGGAGATACCATTTCGCCTGTAAATACCGTGCCATCTTCCCGTGTCCAGGTCTGTCCGGCAGGTACATAACGGTATCCCTCAATATAGGCGACGCACTTGCCATCAAAAAAGGCTGTTTCCACTTCCACCAAACCGTTGCCAGGAGAGGTGTGGCACTTGAAATCTGTGTCAATATAAATAGTCATGTCAGTCTCCTCACTCTAGCCACATTTGGGTTACATTGATTGTTACAGCCCAACTGGCTACTGCAAAGCACTGAATATAGCCCAATTGAACAGAAGATATATCCAAGACTGTATCGCTAGTTCCTATACTGCCATTTACAACCCAATTTGGTGAGCTTGCGTTTATGTTTTGTATAGCAGCAACTCCGAAATAACCGTAAGCTGTATCCGCAATACAATGCAATTTTGTGAACCCTGCGAGATTGATTGGCTTGGCCGTTGATACGATCGGCCTGGAATTTGCAACCTTGAGTTTAAGTGTAGCCCCAATCTCCGTCTGATTGTTTCCGACCCATCCGCCGGTTACACTTTTATACTGATTACCATTTTCGAACAGTTCACCGTGCCAACCAGGAGAAAACTGCACCCAGGAACCATTGATATACACATATGCATCAACAGACTTCAAAGTAGACCCGTCCGACTGGTAACAATCAGTCAGCCGCATCCACCATTGCCCATAGATCCCGTTTAACTTACCATTGTAAACAACAATTTCAGCGTCAGAGAAATTGTAGCTACAGCTTGCTTCGTAAACAATATCAACAGATCCGGCGGTCTCAGCCCACGCGGTTGGCTTTTGGGTTAAAATCCATTGTGTTATCGGTGTTCCTGTTTTTACCCAGATTGTATGTTCTTTTGGGTTAGTCGGTGCCGTCAACCCGCCATAAATCTGCAACCTCAGGTTGGAAAGCCCACCACCGTTCCCATACAAAAAGCACTGTCCCATTACCGCATCACCTCAATCTGAATGGGGATCGCCGTCTCCGGCTTGTCCTCGAAGCACGTAAACTGGATGCCGCCCGCCGCAGCCACGCCCCGGCTCACGCAGCCCCAGGCCTCCCGCTGGGCCTTGGCCGTGGTGTTGTCCGCGTCATACACCGGCACCACATGGGGCATGTCCGATGCCAGAACGCCCGCAATTGCCACCGTCTGGGTGTAAGGCCCGGAACCGGTCCAGCCGGTGCCGACGGTCGCCGTATAGGTTTGCCGTGTCACAAGTCCGCTTCCAGCCTCGATGTTGGCAAGGTCATTCTGAATTTTTGCCAGGAACGCAGAAAACTGCGCCTGCATGGTGGTTGTATCCACAGTCAGCCCATCTGTGACCAGCCCGCAGACAGCCGGGTCAAGCCGTTCGTCTGTGATCATGCTTGCCGTCACCGCCGTGATGCCAGCCCCTACGGCCACCCGTGCAAGACTGATCTGCCGGACGGTGCTGTTGTTGGTCAATGCGGGCGCTTCCGGTGTGCTGGACGCTGTGCCCTTCAGCACCTTGATTTCCGGCAGGTCAACATAGTTCGTGGTTTTCCATTCCACAATGACCCGGTCGATTCTGTCCAGCGCTCCATCCGCAATGTCAATGGGCAGCTGAAGCAGCGCACCATCGTTTTTCAGGGTGTCGTTCCACCAGACGATTCCATTGCCGCCCGCATCGGTCAGCCAGCCCGTGCCGTCCGTCACCGTGACCGCCATACCGGGCGTTTCCAGCGCCGCCACAGCAGCGTTCTCCGCCGCCGCAAACACGCCGGACGTCCGCCCGTGGAGCCAGTGCATGACGGTTTCAGCGCCTACATACACGTCCTGATTGTTGGGGAAAGATTTGATATTAGCCATTCAGTTTCAACGCCTCCAATGCCGTTAAAATAGGTTCTCCAAGGGTGACTTCAGTCTTCTCCCCTGTAGCGTCAAGGGTGTATTTGATGCCCGTGACCCGTGCGTTAAACTCCACGCCGTACCTGATGGACACGCAGGAAACGATATCCCCCATGTCATACAGCCGCCCGAAGTCCTCCGGGTCAATCGTGACAGTGAAGCTCTTCCGCCTGATCTGCTCCTTCAGGGTGTCCATAGCGTCCGAAAGCACCCGCTTTTTCATAGCGGCGAAGTCCTCCCCGTCCTCCGGGGACAGGCTGGAATCGATCCACAGTTCCCGGGAACTGGCCCCGCAGGTCCCAACAAGGTGCATCTGCACGGTGTCCTCCCAGTCCCAGCGGACGAACGCCGTTGTATAGAAGGTGCTGTCATCGTCATTGCAAATCAGGTCTTTTGCTGTCCCCTGCTCGGTTGAGAAAACAACCCTGTGAATGCCCTGCGTCCGGTCTATCCCCTTGAAAACCTCGAACGTCCACTTTTTCGTTGTATCGTCCCAGAGCATCCGCCGCCCCAGTTCGCCATATTCAAGGACGGGGGTCAGCTCATCCAGCAGCTGCCCGCCATAGACAACGCTTTCGTCCACATCCTTGGTGGTTTCGTCGTCCCCCTGATAAATTTCTTCCAGCCCCTTGACCGGGGCCGCCTGGATTCTGCTTTCCAGCCCCCGCAAGTTGCCAGTGACGGCTTCATACACGCCGCTTTCAATGTTCGTGATCTTCGTCTTTTGGGACGCTACCCGGCGATTCAGGATTGCTTCCGCCGTGTAGCCGTTGGCCGTAATGCGGCGGTAGGATGTGTCGATTTTGACGTTGACCAGGATATATGTCAGCTTCCGGTCGGTGTCGTAAATGACATTCCCCACCTTCAGGGCCTGAATATTGTGGTCATCAATGGGGGCAACCAGCATCAGCTTCCCGATATCGTTGTAATACGCCGTCATGGTGATGCTGATTGCATGGGTCAGGCCGTACCGGGTGGAAAAGTCCTCCGGGTAAATCTCGATGCTCACAGCGCCACCCCCACAACTTCGGTCGCAAAGTCAATATCAACCTGCAAGTTGGGCAGGCCCGTTTCTGCCTCCGGCTTCAGTACATTGTCGCCAACGTTCAGCGAAAACAGATTGCTGGACAGGCTCAGTGCGCCCCGGCATTCCCCATCTACAGAGGATTCCACCGTTGTCCGGTCGTGGGTGATCCGCACCACCAGCCGTTCCCCCGCAATCAAAGACTTGCTGATAAGCAGGAATTTCCCGGTCACAGCATTGGTGATCTTGGGATTCGTCACAGCGTCCTTCGCACGGAAGGTCACCGTGAAGGGGCACGGAACCTGCCCACGGTTTGGCACGTTCACCCACTTCGTTTCAAACAGCTGCCCGAAAGCATACTCCCTGGAGATATTCCACGGGAACTTGAACAGCGGCTTGATGCCCGCCAGGGTGACCGATGCCGTATCGTCCTTGCACCAATACGGGTATGCAGCAGTCAGCGTAAATTGGAACTGCGCTCCCCAGCGCTTTGCCTCCACCGTGGGCGTGGCCGTAGGCCGGACAACCAGATACAGGTCATCGGCATACAGCCGCCCACCGATATCGGGCCGAATGACCGACAGCAGCCGTTCTTTGCCCTTGGCCTGTGCGTCCCCCACCAGATAGCCCGTGATATTCACGGGCCGGGGCTGCACATTTGCGCTTTGCACGGTTGCGCCGGTCTGGTTGATGCCCTGGGCCGTGGACAGATTCACTGTAACGGTATCAACGCCGGTTGGCTTGTTGATTAAAAAGCCCCCGGCATAGTCGAAAGTCATGCTGTCCCCCTGATCGTTCACATAGCGGAACAGCTTTGAAAGATTGTTGAAATTTTTCACGTTGCCCACCTCGCAATTTCCCAGTAGGCCGCAGTCGCCGCTGCGATTTCCGCCGGGGTCTGGGGCACAGCCTGGATGTTTTGGACGATGGTCACGCCGCTGCTGCTCCTGTTTTCCCCGTGCTGCAAGGGCGCAGCGTCCGCAGACCCGGAACGCTTTCCGGCTCTCCATGCTCTGGCCTCTGCCGCCGTAAGGACAGCTTCGCCCTTGTGGAGCCGTGCGGGGTATTCATCATAGGGCACATAATCAAGTCCGTCTTTGTGTCCAAAAGCCACCATCGAGAACTTACCGCCACCGCTGGCAACCACATTGACGTTCATCGTTATTGTACCGATAGCGGTTTGCAGGGCACTGGTAAGCTTGCTGCCAAGGTCAGACATAGCCTGTACTGCCGTGTCTCCACCCTCTGCAAGAGCGTCCCTGAAAGCGCTCATAGTAGCCGCTGCCGCCGCTCCGGCCTCCCCGGACTTGTCCCACTCACCAACCTCCGAATTAAACTGTTCGCCCAGCTCTGTCAGCTTGTTCCCAAGGTCGGTGATACCCTCAGTCATGGATAGGGTCAGGCCGTCCCGGCTCTCTTCAAGCTGGGATTGCAGCCCGGTCAGGTTCTGAACGATCTGCTGCCCGCCCTCAGAGGTTGCGCCGCCCGCCTTGTCCATTGCATCCACAATCGCTTGGGCATAGGCCGCACCGTCAGCGCCCATGGATTGCAGCTGATTGGCAAAGCTGCCCAGGCCCGCTTCCGTCAGGGTCTGGATATTCTGGTTGTAGGTCGTGAAGTAGTCAATCTGGGACTGCATCCCGTCCGTCATGTCCTTCAGGGAGACCTTCGCCTGTTTCGCCACCTTCTGGAAGGGGGAGAACCAGCCGTCAATATTCTGGGAAATCTGATTGTAGACGGAAACGGCGTTGTCCATCAGCTTTGTGACGGAATCCGTGTAATTGTTCGTGATTTCTTGCAGCCGACTGACGGGCTGTTCCGTAGCCTCTGCCGCCTCCGCCATTGTGTACGCGCCTGTTTCAATAATCTTTTTGAAATTATTGTACTGGGCTTGTGCCAAACTGTATGCGTAATCATCACTTTTCGACCACTCCGTTCCGGCGTTATCCCCGGAATAGCTGTCATTCAAAGCATCCATTGCGGCCTTTGCCTTTTCCATCCCCGCAACAGCCTCTTCATAGGTCGTTGCGGACACCTGCGACTGTTCATCGAATTCCTTGACGTACTCGCTGGCATGGTGGAAAGCAAGGCCCAACGCTCCTACCGTTACGGCCCCAATTGCTACAGGCCCGGCAATACTTCCGGCCCCCATTGCGGCAAACGCCAATTCAGCCGCCGTTTTAAGCTGCCCAAAAGCGTTTATTACTTTCACAATGGCAACTCCGGCAAGCGTGGTTCCCAAAGCAATGGCAACATCCTCAACGACCCCGAGGTAGCTGTCGAAATTCGTAGTCAAATCCTGAATGATCGGAATCAGCCTGCTCAGAAGCGGATCGCCTGCACCGGCCAGAAACTGCCGCCAGGTCTCCTTCAGGTTTCCGACAACATTTTCAAAGCCGTCTGCCTCTCTGGAAGCCTGCCCCATAGCACCGGAAAGCTCCTGTGCGTCCGTAACCATTTTCAGAAGCGTCTGCTGCTTCTGAATCTCGGTCAAATCCTGGTATTTCTGGCTGAACAGCTCCATTGCAGCCGCGTTTCTGGTTGTTTCCGTACAAGAAACACCCAGCGCCGCGTCATTCGCAAAATTGCCCTTCAAGAAGGATTGCAAAGATTCTGTCGCGTCTTCCAGACTGATATCGTAGTATGCCGCCGCGTCAGCCGCAGCGGTCAAGGCAGTTTGCATCAGGTCAAGAGCCTGTGCGCTGTCCGCGCCGGACGATTTCGCAAAGGCGTATATTTTCGTGCCGGAATCCTGAAGCCGTGTCGCCACAATGCCGGTTTCCTCGGCGATCGTGTTCAGAATGCTTCTGGCCGTTTTTGTCAGGTCTTTACCGCCAACGGAAAAAGTCTGCTGGAACTGCACGTTGGATGCTTTGACCTCTGCCGCCGTTTCCACGCAGGTCTTTCCGAAGGCAACGATTCTGTCAACAGCGAAATACGTTGCGACCATTGACCCGATTTTGGAAAACGCGCCGGAAATGACGTTACTGGACTCTTCGGCGCTTCCCGCAACATCCGAAAGCGAAGTGTCAAATTTGTTTGCTTCCTTCTCCGCCTCCGACAATGCTTCCTTATTTTCCTTTAACTCTTTGGAAAGGCGGTCGATTTCCTGCGCGCACTCTTTCGCTTCTTTTGAATTCTTGCCCTGGGTCAGATAAAAATCCTGATATTTCCGCTTCAAAAGGTTGATTTTGTTCTGCTGGGTGAAAATAGCGTTGGTCAGCTTCTCGGTGTTCTGGCCGAAGCTCTCAAAGGCCGTTCCCGCTTTTTTTGCGCTTTCAGACGCTTTCGAAAGGTCGGCCTGTGCCTTGTCCACTCCTTCCAGCGCAATCTTTCCCATCAGCGTAAATAAATCCAATCTCCTTCACCTTCTTCCTGTGAAAATAAAAAAGCCGCCCAAGGGCAGCCGTCTACAGCTCCCCGGGCGGTACAAAGTTCAGGATTTCCCGGGACTGCTGAATAATCGATGCTAGATCTTCCCCGCTGGTCTCAGCGGCGCTGTCCGGTTCCAGGGATTCCCGGAATTCGGTGTAGGACTGCGCAAAGTCCTTATGCAGCCAAAGCTCCCATAGCGCTTGTTCCTCTGTTTCCTCGTTCTTGATGGCCACGACCTCGCAAATAAATTCGTAAAGCCGCCCGCAACGAATCATCCGGTCAAGCAGGGGCAGCGGGTCAGAATACCGCTGGAAAAGCAGGTCAATGAAGCGAATATCGCCTACTTGAACAGCCTTGCAGCAGCCCCGAAAAAATCCTTGAATTCCTCTTTCTTGATGGTGTCAACCACCATATTCATGAAAACGGGCATAGGCAGGGCGGCAATATCCTTCATCGGCAAACCGGACAGGCCGGACAGCAGCTTGTAAATATCGCCTTTGCATTTGGGCAGGTTAGAAAAAATCACATCCGCAATGCTGACGGCGATGGTGATTCCAATAGCCGTTGCGTCCGGCTTTTCTCCCTCCACTTCGCCGCCCGTCATGGCAGCAATAGCGGCTTTCACATCATCGGATTCAAACGCCGCCTTGAATTCCTTCAGGCCAATGCCGGAAATGATCTTGAACATGGGGAAAACATCGTCAGCAGTCATTTCCCGCAGCGTATAGGCTTTTTCTTCGCTCATTGTAAAACCTCTTTCTGGTTTGAGATTGGTTTAAGGCCGGGTTGCCCCGGCCCTGTGTGGCTGTCAGGAAGCCTTGGGATAGTAAATATGCCAGGGCAGCTTATCCTGGTCGGTGGAATCGCCGAATTCGGCGTAACTTTCGAAGGTGTACTTGCCCGCAGCACCTTCCTTGTTCTTGCCCTCATGCTCAAAGCCGGACGTGCAAAGGGCGTTTTCCAGAATGGCAATGATATACTTGCCGCTCAGGGTCTTGCCCACAAAGGCGATATTCTCCCAGTAATCGCCCTCGGCAATCTCCGTCTTGGATTCGATCACGTCATAGGTGGTGTCCGCAGACGTGCCCGCCTGGCCCAGAGTTGCCGCCTGGATAATATCCTTGGTCAACTCCGCAAAGTTGATTTCCATAGTGGCCGTTTCGCCGGTCTTCTGGGCCATACCCTTGGACTTCACACCGATACCATCAACTTCAATGTTGGTGATTTCGGGGACAATGGAAACCTTGGAACCGCCGTTGGTGGCGCCAACAAGGGATTCCGCAAAGTTCCAGGAACCGGAACCGCCGCCGGAACCTGCCGTATACTTCAGGCCCTTGTGAATCGTACCAGCGCCGAAAACGATATTGCCCGAGGTCTTGTTGGTAACGCCGGACTTGCCAAAAATAGCCATTAACTCACGCTCCATTCTTTGACTGTAAGATTTATTTGGATGCGGTCTAGTTCCGCATCCTCCGTCGGAATAGGTTGGGCGTTCCCGTAGGCGATAGCTACACTGCCATCGTCAAATTGGAACGCCCGTCCTTCCAATGTGAAATAGTTTCTGATTTTGCCTTTTGCCGTTTCAAGGGCAGCTTCGGAACCAGCCCCACGGGCGAAGCCCGTTAGGGTGACGGTGCATTCCTGCAAGCCGTCCTCGCTCAGAGAATCGGTCTCCATGTAATCACCGACAAAGTAGGGGTATCCGGGCTTTCTGCGAAATCGCCGGAAAGCGTATTCCAGGCCCATTTCCTGCATTGCCGCTTTCACGACTTTCAAAGTGTTGTCCGTCATCCGCTCAGCTCCCCGAAGATTTGTTTTGCACGGTTGATAATCTTGCCCTTGGTGCTCTCAAAGGCCCGCTGAAGGGTATGGTTCGGCTTTTTGCCAAAGGTAAAATGCCAGTCCCCCGCAGCGTCCCGGTACACCCAGCCGCCCTTTCTGCCGTCACCACCTGCCGCATATTCGCCGGTTCCGTATTCCTCCCAGATTGCATTCTGCAACGGGCTTCCGATGGTTGCTTCATTCCCTTCAACAATGTGCGTCCAGCTGCCTTTCAGCTGCCCGGAACGTACACGGGAATTTCTGCGGGCGGCGGATTCCACTTCGGAAGCGGCCTCTTCCAAAAACTGCGCCGCTTTTTCATCCAGCGCCGCTTTGACCTGCAAACTGTAATCGTGGAATTCAACGCTCATTTACTGGCCCCCCGTGTACTTCAGGTAGATTTCCAGCTGCTTGTGCATCTCCATGGGGTCATCGATCAGCAGCACGTCATACCGCTTTCCGGCAATGACGGCCCGGGAATTTTCGGCGGTGACAACATCATTCAGGGCCACATATTCAGCCACAAAAACGTGGGTGGATTCCTGCAACTTTGCGTTGTAATTGGTATGCTTGCTGTCCCCTCCGAGCAGGTCAAGCCAGCCCCGCACCTTCTGCACGTCTACCCAGGTTTCCACCTGTGCGCCGATTTCATCGGTTTCCACAGTCCTGCACTGGATAAAGGCGTACACATTGCCGCCGATGCTCATACGCTCACCCCTTGGCCGAACCTGGCTTTCCTGTAGGGCTTCAGAAAGCCCAACAGGGACTTGGGAAATCCCATGCTGGAATTATCCCCGTCCATATTGAAATAGGTGACAGAGTGCCGGGAAATGGTCTCAGACTGTACGCCAACCTTGTCCCCGTTGTCAAGCTGCCACTGAAGCATTCTTGCCACGCCCTGTTTCACATCGGCGGGGTAGACCACCTTTGTGATGACTACCCCGCTTTCGTCAAACAGTTCTTCCATGACCGTAATGCTCCCATCAGAGACCGCCGAAACAGTAACCAGACCAGAATTCAATTCCGATTCCGTAATTTCCAGGGTGTCCCCAGCCTTGAAGGGAGCTGCTCCGGGAACAAGCAGCTGATTCCCATCAGCTACAGCCACGGCAACCGCCCGGAAGGCCCGCTTCTGGAAATTGTTGTTGGTATACCCACGGACTAACAATTCCAGCGCTTGCAGACGGGCTTCAAGCACCTTGTTGGAAATGTCAGTCGTTACATACTGCTTCAGTTCGGTAACGGTCATAATCATAGCCGCACCGCCTTACTCAGCGGGGGGCGTGGGTACTTCCTCTTCGTCAGCCGTGATCTCGGTCACTTCGTAGCCCTCATGCTCCCGGAACCAATCCACCATGCGGCCCCCGGTAATCTGTGCCTTGCCATAGGCAAACTGGACACCGCCAGCGCCAACGCCGCAGAACTCTGTGTTGCCCACAACCTTGATTTCATAGCCGGTAACGGCCTTCGCTTTCTTTGCTGCCATGTCGCTTCTCCTTTCCGCTTATCAGACGATCTTGATGTTCCGCAGGACACCGGCGTGTGCCGTGTTCTTCAGCACGGTAGCCGCCACCATTTCTACCTCGCCATCCTTAACCGCACCCGGGGCGTTGAAGTCGGGCAGGTACTGCCGGATAGCGCTGTTGCCGGTCAGGGAAGCGGCGTGGAAGCCGTCATTTACATCGAACTTGACGGCGTAGATATCCGTCAGTCCGGTGGTAGCGGTAGAACCGCCCGCAATGGTGCGGCTGATACCGGCATTTACGCAGTCGTTGCCGGTCACGGTAGTGCTTGCAACGGTGTAGTGCTTGCCCAGGTCCATGAAGCGCACGCCGTCCATGGAAGTGACCTTCCGACCGAAAGCCTCCTCGCTCTCGGTCTTGTAGCCCAGAATCCGGGCCATGGTCTGCACCTTGGTAATCATGGCGCTGTTCATCAGCAGAGCGTCGGCGCTGGTGTTCTTGATCAGCAGCTGAATCTGCTCATACAGCTGGTCGGCGTTGGCCTTGAGCTGGGTCATGGTGGAAATGTCAATACTTGCGCCGGTGTTGTACTCGGTGGAAGTACCGGCCAGCATTTTGTCCAGACCGTCAAACTCGGTGTTGCGGGTGGTTGCGTCACCGTTTACCAGAGTATAGTGGAACAGGCTGATAGCAGCCAGAACCTTTTCACGAATCTGGTAGGCCATGTTGTTCCAGGGGCCTTCAGCCTCTTTCAGAACACGGTCAATCTGGAACTTGCCGCCGAAGATTTTAAGGTCTGCGGACTTCTTTTCCACGGTCGCCTGATTGGCGGTGTACTCCGCATTCAGTGCACGGAAAGCAGCCACAGAGGGCAGCTTCTTCTGAATGTAGGAATAGGTCAGCGTGCTGCCGCCCTGGGGAGAAACGCAGTTATCAAAGGGCAGCAGCTGAAGGATTTCGGATTCCCGCAGAAAAATATCCACGATCTGCTGGGAAACCTTGTCGGACATACCGACTTTCATTTCTGCAAGGGTCATAGCCATAATAAATTACCTCATTTCTCAATCATTTTTCGGCCCATAGGCCAGTTTCAGAGCGTCTTCCAGGTTCTGGGGTTCTGCCTCTCCCTGTTCGCCATCCTCCAACTTGTTTTCGATGATCTTCTTCGTGCCGGAAGTCTCGAACTGATTGGGGAACTGGGTCTTCAGGCCGGAGAGCTTTTCGTCCATGCCCTTGACTTTGCCGTTTTCGTCCAGCGTCAGTTCCTCGGGCTTGTACTTCTCATGCAGCTTGTAGGCCAGATAGTCAGGGTCAACCGCCTTTGCATCCCGAAGGGCCAGCTGGATAGCGTTGTCAAGCCTGGTCTTCGCAAGCTCCGCCTGAAGCGTGGCAACCTGGGATTCATATTCGGTAATCTTCCCCTGAAGCCCTTCATTGTTCTTCGTGCCCTTTTTCAGTTCGGCAATCAGGTTGTTGGCCGTGGTCAGTTCGGTGTCCTTGCTATCAAGCTGGGCCTGAAGGGCATCATATTTTCCCTTGCCGACATATTCGCCGCTGCTCAGGTTCGCAAGCTTCACCTGCTTATCCTTGTTGGCCTCGCTGCCGTTGTAGGCGTTCAGGGCCTGTTCAAACTGTGCATAGAGGGCATCCCCCAAAATCTCTTTCAGAAATTCCATTGTTTATCCTTCCTTGCCCCTGTTTTTTAGCGTGGTGTCCTCCACAGGCAAACACTTTGTTGAATCCGGAAGTGCGCCGGAAATTTAGGAAAGTTTAAGCGTCATTACCGTTTTGGACATGAAAAAAGCGCCCTGTTTCCAGAGCGCTCCTTCGGCTGAATGAATATTACTCTTCAGATTCTGTGTCTTCCTCTGCCGCTTCGGGCAGCTCGGGCACGGCTACGATCTCAAAGGCTTCCTGCTGCATCTCCCGTACAGTGGCTTCAATCAATGCGTCCACGGTGTCAATGTCCAGTTTGTAGCCCTTGGATTCCAGGAACTTGCGCACATACTTTTTCTTTGTCTCGCCCATGCCGGATTCATTGTAGATCATCTCTGCTGCCTTTACGCCGACAGCCGTCCACTTCTTCACCTGTTCCAGCTTTTCGGTGCTCACCTTCAGCTTAATCCAGGGAATCAGGAACGTGGTCAGCAGCAGCCCCAGAAGGGTAATCAGGGCGTTCACAATGGGGGTCAAATCGATCATTTTTGTTTGCTCCTTTCGGGTTTTGAAATATAAAAAGTGGTTATTTCACTTTCGGAAACAACCACTTTTCTACAAATTTACTTACAACTTGCGTGTGAGTTGCGTGTGACTTACTGAAAACAGGCGTAAAAAAAGCACCATGCAAATCTGCACAGTGCTTTTTCAATAATCGGCATTTTCGTCATAGTCCGGCTCAGATTCCGGCTGATTGGTTTCAATGCAATGGTTGATTCTTTCGATGATCTCTTTTTCAGATTTCGTCCCGGCAATCATCAGCGGGTAATCCTCCCGGAAGTGCCGGTAATACCGTTCTAAAGCTTCTTCCATTATTTGATAACCTCCAAAATCTTTCTGAATACCTTGTATGTTTCGGGGAAGTATTTCTTGATACAGGCCAACGATTCAGGGCTTGCAGCTTCGGCGGATAAGATTTCGGCGAAAATCTCCTTGCCGTTGTCCCTATTCTTCCAATAGCCTAACCCATGTCCTACACCTAAAGGATACTTCACGCCGATTCCAGCCCCTTCCAGCATATCCGACACGTCAGACCTTGCAAGCAGGGAATAGCCCTGTCTGATTTCATCAATCAGGATTTGCGCTGCATCCGCTTTGCGGGTTACTTTGTGCGCCTTTTTGATATTACTGATAGCGTCCTTGACCTCTTGTTTTGCTGCTCTTCCAAGAAGTCCGCCCGCCCCGTTCGTTGTGAAGACGGCTTTCCCTGCTGCGTCCACTCCGTCAAATACTTCTGTGAATGCGGTATAGGCGCTGAACCCCGCATCTCTCGCAGCTAGATAATCTGTCATATGCCCGTATTCATGGAATAGCACCTGATAAGGGGCTTGATAGCTGCTCCCCGATGCAGCATACGCAATGTTCAATGTAACATTGTCCGAACTAGGCGAATAAAACGCCTGCCCGCCTGTGTAGTTCGCATCTGAAGTCTTAAACTTGCCCTGGTATTTATTCCACACCTCTTTAACATCCGGGTCAGCGTTCTGAAGAGTGGATTTAACAGCGGTTGCATGGGTTGCACCGTATGTATTGTTAATATATGACATTTGTGGGCTTGTGTCAATGGGGTTTGTCCCATCAGGATTAACATTTTCAGCAGCTTGCAAATATTTTGCCTTGAAATCCTCGAAATTCTCCGTCTTGTCCAGCCCGAAGAACTCCGCCCGCTTCTTCAGCTCTTCCAGTTCATCTTCATCCAGTGCCCACCTAGCACGGGTCAAGGACGCACAGCGGCAGTTGACAACCTCAGCAGCGCCCCCGGAAGGGTCGCCCGGGTACATTAGCCCGTTTGAAAACTTTTCGTCAAGCTCCCGGATTTCTCCGTCAACCCGTCTGTGTGATTCCCTGGTCTTGCCGTCAAGGGTAGCGTCCCACTGTTTGACCACATCGGCCCCCTTGTCCTTCGCCGCCCGCTGGGCGTCGTCGGTGGAAGTCTGCTGCACTCTGTGGCCCTCCGTCCGGGCTATGGTCTTTGTTCTGGAAAATGGGGCGCTGGTAGCATTGGCAATGTTCCGGGCGATATCGCCGTACCCCAGCCCCGTGGCAATGCCCCGGCTGATTTCCTGGGTGACGGCCTTCTTCAGCGCGGAAACCTCAATTCCCAATCGCTTGTAAAGTCCGCCGCTGACCTTGCTGTCCACCAGAATGGCCCGGACTGCCGCCGCTTGATCTATGGGCGTAATGACCGGGATTCCCTGCTTCGCTATGTCGTACATAGTGCCAACATAGCCGTTTTCGTAGGATTCCTTCAGGTAGCTTTCAATGGTGCTGTAGTTGTCCCCCTGCATCTTGTCCAGAATGCCGCTGACCTGGCCCTTTAGTGCTTCCTGATACTGCTTCTGATAGATTATAGACCGGCGCTGTGATTGGAGCAGCGCCCTTGTAGCATCGTCCAAACCGTCCTGATTCATGGCAGCGTCCAGCATGTCAATTTCTGCTTGAAAGTCCCTGACCTTCCGGTTGATATCGGTCAGCGCCCGCTTATACTGGCTTTCCAGCGCCTTGACGACCTCCGCCTCGCTTTTCAGCAGGGACTTCTGCACTTCGATTTGCCACCTGTTCAAACCGCATCACCGCCGAACCTTTGCTTTATCAGCTCTGCCGGAAAGAATTTCTTTGTAACAGACACCACAGGAACATGGTTCGGCGCAATACTGATTAAGATTTCAACACTCTGGTCATAGCCATAATCCGATACAATGCTGTCAACATTTCGGGAAATTGCTTCACAACAGGCAATGATCTCTTCTTTCCGGCTACTCTTCATTTTGAATATCCTCCAAAACTCTCCGTGCCGCCGCTGTGGGGTCTTCCTCAGCCTTGGGCAGCTTGTCCTTCAGATCGTCATAGTCCAGGTCCAAAGCCTCGCAAGCCAGCTGCGCCGTCAGCTCCTGCCCCAGAAGGGAAGCAGTGTTCAGCAGCGTTGTGATCTTCGTCTGCTGCTCCTGGGCCTTTACAAGGTCAATCTGGGTATTCTCCTGGGCGTTCGTGATGATTTCACGTTCAAAGTCAAAGTACACGTCCTTCTGCTCATAGTCCGTGCCCTGGGTGTCGTTGATTTCCTTCAACACCAGCTTCAGCAGTTTACGCATGAACTGAAGAAGGAACGGCTGCAAGCCGTCACACTTCAGGTCAAGGTTCGCATAAGCGGACTTAATAGCAATAGACGTTGTGGCGCTGGTGTCCTTCAGGGCCTCCGTGTTCACGCCCTGGCCAAAGCGGAAAATGTTCTTTTCGTCCACTTCCATTTTGATCTTCCGGGCCTCCACGGGGATATCCACGGTCTTGATATCAATACCGCCGTCTTCATCCACGCCAATGTGCTTCTTGGTCTTGATGTTCAGCATCAGTTCATCTAGGTTGTCCCCCTGGAAGCCCTTGACAACGTATAGGGCCTCATTGGTGTCCTGGATGTTATTGGACAGGCCCGCATTCATCAAGTCATAGTCATCAATCAGGGCCTTAATAGTCTTCAGACCGCTGAAGCGCTTCTTCCCGTTGTCCAGCCGGAAGAAGGGAATCATGCCGTAATCGTCATAGTAGGTGCCTTCGTCCCCGTCCTTTTGGTAGAGGATATGGGGCCTGGGATTGGGGGAAAGGGAATCATCCGGAACAATACCGCCATTTCCTTCCTGACAGTAAAACCAGGTCTGTTTCCTGTCCCACACCTGAATGCGTTTGATGGCCTTGTTGTCCTTGTCGAACCGGTCAATGAACCATCGGATCACATAGGCGCAGCCGTCATCGGTTTCCTTCTCCCGGACTTCCACTACGCCGATGCTGTCCGCCACCTGAAACGCCGTCCGGTCGTTTTCGTCCTTGTAGGCGTACATATATTCCCAGCCCTTGACGACCGTGCCGGAAATCAGGCCGTTCAGCTCCGCCCGGAAGCTCTCATTGTCGTTGAAATAAGCGTCCAGCTCCGTCTGCAAGGCCGGAATGTCTGACCTTACGAAGCTCCCGCGCCCGGACAGCATATACTGCGTCTGCTGGTCAACCAGCAAGCGAAAGAATGGGTGACTGATTTTGATGTTGCTTTTTGTCTTGTCCTCTCTCAGCTTTCCGTCGGCATCAATGAAGAAAATCCGATAATCCATGATATCGTGATTTCCCTCATAATACCGCACACCAACCTTTGCAAATTGCTTCTGCCTGCTTTTGGAATCTGCATCTATAAACGCTTTGATCTCGGCCTCACTCAGCATCCGCGTCCTCACCTCCTCCAATTGCATCGCAGTCCTGCTCAAACACATAGTCTACAATAGCAGCCGTGGTATCCACCACCGCCGCCTGGGTCTCCGCCAGGGCTTGCGTGGCAACGGCCAGCTGTGCTTGCAGCGCCGCAATGGCGTGGGCAGGGTCGGCCCGGCCCGTCACAGCCACGCTGTCCGCATCCGTCATGATGGTGTTGGTCTCGCCGTCTAGCGGCATGATGGGCCCGTTCCCTGTAGCCTGGAACGCCACAGGCTCAGCAAGCCGATACGCAATCTGCACCGGGCTTCCGGCTGCGGCCTGGGCGGCGAGGTAGGCTTTCCAAGCATCTGTGTTTTCAGGGATTATATCACCCCATCTTACCCGGAAGGCACCCCACACCAATGCGCAGCCCTTGCCTGTATTGTTGTTTGCCACATCATAATGCGGGTAATGGCTGCATATTTCGTTACCAGATTTCGGTGGGCTGTTGATTGCACCGGCAATTTTTGGCGTCACATAATACCAATCGCGTTTGTCGGCAGCAAGCCCGCCTATAGTCCACGCCTCGCTCCCGTCAAATGTTGCCAGTCCCCATTCCTCGTTGCCCGCACCCGTCACCGCATCCACCTCACCGCCATAAACGGTTTCAGGCAGGGTCAGGGTGTTGATGCTGCCGATGTATGGTTTGTAGGTGGTGGGGGCGGTGGTGCCTTCAATAACTTCAATTTGGAATTTAAAGTTGTTGAATACTGTATTTACTCGCCAGCATTGCAGCATAAAAATAAGCTCGGTTTCTGCAAACGCAGCATTGCTTGCAATATACGCATCAAGGTTTTTGCTGTTTGTATCTCCACGGAAGTAATGATTATAATCCATTGTGAACAGCGAATAGGCAAAAGTAATACCATCATCGCTTCCAAGCGAGGCACTGCCGCCCACCTTCTTGACGTACATGGTGTAAGTTTTTCCCGCAACCCAATGCAACCGACACATTCCAATAACAATATTGCTTTTTTCAACAGTTGTTCCGTTTAACGTAATGTTTTTTTCTGCGTCTACTGCTATTTTAATGCCCGAATTGAAATCATTTGTGCTTAAAAACTCAATAACATTCCCCCCGCACCGTTCGACCACCACGCTGTCTCTGCCCTTAATCGGTCGGACATTGTCAGGTGATGGGTCACCCTCTCCCGCCTGCGTCGGCTCCCAACTCACCTTACAGCCCAGCGGATACCCCGCTACCGGGTAGCACGTCACGGGGTTGCCGCTTTCCGCAATGGGCGGGCACAGCGTCTCGACAATATGGCGGCTGCTCCACGGGTTGTCCCGGCTGATGGTCCCGTCGTCAATCTGCGGCGCGTCCTTGCCGGGGTCGCCCTTCGCACCCTTTTTCCCCTGCGGACCAGCGGGGCCGGTGGGACCCTGTGGGCCAGTGGAGCCTTTCTCACCCTGCGGCCCACGGAGCATTCCGCTGTTGATTTTCTCAATCAGCTGATGATACACATCAGGGGACGGATTGGTGGGGGTGCCTGATGTGCTGAGGATGGATCTTTCACACAGCACCATTGCAGGTGTGGTGGTGTGCAGATTTCCTGCAAAAAGGCCGATTTCAAATTCATTCGTATCAGCAATGACGGGAATTTCACATTCATTTCCCGTAAAAACAACATCAGAATAATGGCCGTTATAGCAAAACCGTGCCGTTTTTATTTCAAAAGCATTCCATTCTGCATCCAGGTCAAAAAGAGCTGTGTAGTCGCTGTTGCCGCAAACATACAGCGTTCTGTTGGTCTGCACGGCAATCTTGTTCTTTACGGAAATGCTTATGTTGGGCATATCGTTCACCTCCCTATTTCAGGAAATCATGCTTCCGCAGCCGTGTATTGTAGGATTCCTTGATCTGCTCAATTGCCGCAACCGCGATCTGATTTTCAAATTCCGGGTGCGCGTCACAGTATTTTTCGTAATGGGTGATATCCCCCAGTATTTGCTTGAAATGCTCATGGCTGTGGAGCTGCCCCAGATAGATTTCATCAGCAAACCGCAGAATTCTGACCCGGCAATCCTTAGCATGGATTTCCCGGTTTTCGTCCCGGATGGTTTCAACCTCTGCCTTTACGCCCTTCATATCCGCTTCGAACGCTTCCATTTTGGCAAGCAGGGCCTTGTTCGTCTGGTTGCCCAGCCATTCCAGGATAGCAGACCAGGGATTTATCTTGATGGGGGAGATCTGGATAAGGGTCAGCAGCCCCACCAGCCCACCGCCAAACAGGGGCAGAATTTCTTTCAATGTCATTTGCGGCACTCTTCTTTCGTTGTGAATTTATATCAGCCATTTGCTGCCCGTGATATACTTCTCCAGGGCGTAGCGCATGGCGTCCATCAGGTGGTTGAAATCATCGATCGGCACATTCAGCTTGTTCCCGAATTTGTCCGTGTCCCATGTGTAGTTGCTGATTTCCGTCATGAAATTCACACACCGCGGATGAATGATGATTTCCAAATCCTGAATCCACTGAATGCCGTTTGTAATGCTGTCCTTTCCTTTCGCGGCGCCCTTGACCCGCAGGCCCAGACTCTTCAGCTCGTCAATAGACTTCGGCTCGGCGGAATCGGCGGTGATTCTTTCCTTGCCGTAGCCCATGCCCTGAATCGTCTCGGCAATGCGCTTGTTGGAAAGCCCCTTTTCGTACATTTCGTCAAACACGAACAAACGCTTTTCCTTCTGGTCCAGCAGACCGCAGAAAAGCGTTGAAGGGTCGTTTGTGTAACCGAAGTCCAGACCAAAGGCGGACACAATGCCGTCTTTCCGCCGCGTCTGGTCGATGTCAAAGGCTTCTTCCCGCCAGTTCTCATAGACCAGACCGTCCACAATACCCCAGCCCCCCAGACCGGCCACGGCGTAGCGCCGGGGGTTCCGCTTCTTCATCTCCTCGAAGACTTTGATATCCCCGGCGTCCAGCCACTCGTTGCACATATAGTTCGTGGTGATTGCCAGCACGTCAGGATCCGGCGGCGCATCGAAGAACCGCTTTTTCAGCCAGTGATGTTCATTCCACGGATTGAAGGTAATTGTCCACTGCTTGAACAGCCCCTCCGGGCATTCACCACGGATGGATTCATCCAGAACGTTGAAGTCATCTTCCTTCATGACTTCATAGGCCTCTTCCAGCCACGCCCAGCAGAGCACGCCCACGTCCACCGTAATGGACGTGACCTTTAAGGGGTCATCCAGCCCACGGAAATAGATTTTCTGCCCTGTGGGCAGATAGGTGGCCTCCAGAGGACTTTCCCGGAACTCCCACCAGGCGCCCACCTTCAGCCGATGCACCGCCCATTTCAGCTCCGTGAAGCAGCTGTCCTTCAGCGTGCGGAAGGTCTTTCGGACCACCAGTGTGTTGGCCTCGGGGTATTTCATCATATTCACGATATACCACAGGGCCGTCGTTTTGGACTTCTTGGAGGCCCGGCTTCCCTTGACCACCCTGTAGCGGCCGCGGAACCGCCAGAAGGTGCCGTAGCCCCTGCCCACAGTCTCCGGCAGGGAGATATTCACAGTCTCAGTCTTCAAGCTCATCCGCCCCCGAAATCACCACCGGCAGATTCACATCCACCTTCACCTTTTCGCTGAACAGGTTGTGCCGCCTGCCCAGCAGCTCCGCGGCCTTCAGCCGCTCCTTTTCGTCCGGCCCCTTCTCCATCTCCCGGGCCTCGCTCATATAGTCCCCCACGTTCTCCACGACCACCACAGAGGACCGGGACCGGCCCCGCATGACAGAGGTCAGATACTGGAGCACCTCGTCCTGATCGGCAATCAGCTCCGCTTCCTTCTCCGCCATGCGCCGGGCAATGTAGTTTTTGATATCAGGTTTTATAAGGTTTTCGGCGCCGATGGAGGCTGCCGTCCGCTTCGAGTAACCGGCTCTGATTGCGGCGGCCGTGGCGTTGGCGTCCACCAGATACTCGTCACAAAAGCGCCTCTGCTTGTCCGTCAGCTTCGCCACGGCCGTCACCTTGCTTTCTGCGTAAAATAGAACCGCCCAGGGCAGGAGGTAGACCCGGGGCGGTTCAGGAAAAGAAGCGCATTTATTCTTTTTCCAGGCTAATCGTATCACAGATACCATAATCAGCCAAGTACAAAAAGATATAAAAACATACAGAAATATACAAAAATGTACAGAAGTGTACAAAAGGTTATGCGTTACCCTGCTTGTCCAGAATTTTTTGAAGTGAATGCAATCCTCTTTCATGCACGGTGGCCGCCCAACTTCTGGACTTCCTCTTTACTCCTGCAATTTCATCAAATGTCATGCCCTGAATGTACCTCTTGTGTAGCACATCATATTCCGTAGGAGGAAGCTGCTCGATTGTCCGAATGATTTCAGCTTTTAAGTCAACCAGCTTATCTATTGCGGCATCAATTTCCCGCTCTGCATCAACCCAGCAATTTATTGCATCCGCCATTTTCTGCTTATTTCCGGAAGACCGTACACGTTCACCCTCTGTAGTGGTTGTGATCCCCAGGGCAATGTTCTGCCACTGTAGTTTCTCCGTCAGCTTGTTTTCAATCTGTGTATTCAGCTTTTCAACCTGCCTTAAATAGTCTTTTGCATTCACGTTCTCACATCCAATCATCTGGCATGGGCGTTAATCTTACATTTTGCATACAAGTTTGCTTTGATTTCCTGCATATCAAACAGGTCCAGTCTTTTCAGCTGGCACGTCCAGCACCCGGGTTCCCTCAGGTGGAAGATGCATTCCCGGCAAATACGCTGGTGCCGGCAAAACTCCAGCAGCTTCTTCATACATTCCAACGCTTCCCGGTCATCCATCACCGCAGGCCCCCTTCTCCGGCAGCTTCCGCTTCACGTTGTAGATGGCCTCCAGAAGGGCGTCCGCGGTCTCCACGCCAGGAGCCTTCCGGTAGGCTGTGGAGGCCGCCTCAATGCGCTGCCACATGGCGCTGGTGCTCTCGTTCAGCTCCTCCAGGAACTTGTTCATGCGGTAGCCGTCCAGAATCCGCTGCTTCTCCTGCCTCCCCTGCTCCTGGGTGAGCCCGTACTGCCGGGCATACCAGTAGAGATTCCGGAAGGACTCATAGAGCAAAATCTTCGCCTGACTCTTCATCTCCGGGATAGGCTCCTGCCGGATAGCCATATCCTCCAGCACATCCAGAGTGTAGTCCGTCATGGCAGCGTCTCCACACGGATGAAGATCCCCGGCATCTCAGCCCAGAACTTCTCCACCAGCTCAAAGGCCACACGGGCATCGTCTTCCCAGAAGCCCAGGCCCGTCATTACGTCCTTGAGGAGCTTCTGCAAATTGTCCGTGTCCGGCTTCGTGATCCGGTAGCTGCCGTCCGGGTGGCGGCCTCTGGGGAAGCACCACTTCACATACAGCCCCACGCCTCCCTGCATTGGCTTCTCTGGGCGGTAGGGTACCAGAGCATCCCGCAGCTTGACCCGGGCAGCCTTCAGCTCTGCCGGCTCATAGAATCTGGGCCTGCCGCTTACCACGGCCACCTGCTTTTCCTGGTGCGTCACCGTAGGCGGCACCATGGGAAGAAAGAATTGAATCGTCATTTTTCAACACCTCCGATTTTCCAACTTTTTTCACATCGGGATTTTCGCGGATCGTCCCGTACCGTGCGGGTATGGTGGGATGGGCTGAGTCTGAAGCCCATCCCACTCCATCCCGTGCGGGACGGTACACGTACACTCCCCCCGTAGGGGGACCTATTCCGTCCCGCCGGGATTGAACAGATTTTCCCTATTCCGTCCCGTCTGATTTGCTGCGGGATGCAATAGAATTTTCCCTATTCCGTCCCGCCGAATCCGCACACGGGACGCATCAGGAATTCTCTGTTCCGTCCCGCGAAATCGGCTCAATGACCTTCACCCACCGTTTTTCCGAATTCAGGGTAAAACCCAACTTATTGAGGTCTTTTCTCACGGTGTCTGGCTTGACCTCCCGGCCCGTTCCGGCGAAGTATTGAATGATATCCGCCGTTGTGGGGGCCTCTCCAGCGCAGGCGTTGGCCACGGCATCGGCATATTTCCGGATCTTCTCCTGCCGCTGGTCGGCGGCATTTTTCTTCCGGGTATGGTTGGCCTTCTTCCAGTTTGGCTGGCCGCCGTCCGCGTCCAGATCCCCCAGAATGCCGCTCTCATCCAGCTGGTGCACGGGGTAGCGGAACCACAGATCCACGGGCTTGAACTTGGGGAATTCCCGCAGCGTCCCCTCCACCCGCCAGCCGGTATAGGCTCCCGCCGCCTCCCGGACCTTACGGACGTAGTCCACAGCCCCCTCGCACATCCAGAGGGGCAGGCTGTTCCGCACGATCCGTTCCAGAGCCGCAGGGCTGCATTCATCGTCCTGAGAGACCTTGTTCATCAGCGTAGGCTCCCGCAGGCGGATCCACTCCAGCCATGCTTTCGCCGCCGCGGCGTTCTGCTGCTGCTCGATGATCTCCGGGGTCAGCTCCAGCTCCACCAGATCCAGCATGGCGTCCGGGTCCCGGGCGAACACGCCGGAACCGGACGCCCGGTCCATGGACTTCTTGCTGCCCTGAGCGCCCTTGGAGTGGTGGTGGCAGTAGATCACCGCGCAGCCCAGCTCCGTGCAGACCTTGTCGAACTGGTTGCAGAAAGCGGCCATCTGGTCGGCGCTGTTCTCGTCTCCGGTGATAATCTTGTAAATGGGGTCGATGACCACGGCGATATAGTTCTGCTTCATGGCCCGCCGGATCAGTTTGGGGGCCAGCTTGTCCATGGGCAAGCTTTTTCCCCGAAGATTCCAGATATCGATATTTCCAATGGAGGTAATAGGCCACTGCATGGCCTCATACACATCCTTGAACCGGTGCAGGCAGCTGGCCCGGTCCAGCTCCAGATTCACATACAGCACCCGGCCCTTAGCGCACCGCCACTGGAGCCATTTCCGGCCCTCGGCAATGGCAATGCACAGCTCGATCAGGGCGAAGGACTTGCCCGCCTTGGAGGGGCCGGCGATCAGCATCTTGTGGCCCTGCCGCAGGACCCCATCGATCAGGCATGGAGCCAGCTCCGGCAGGTCGTTCCAGCAGTCACGCAGGCTCTCAAACTCCGGGAGATTGTCGTTGACGCTCTCAATCCATTCCTTCCACTCGTTCCAGCTCTTCCTGCCGATGTTGGTATCTACAATGAACTGCTTCCTGCCGTTGCGGATAACGCCGGGCATCCGGGACAGTCTGGAGGGATTTTTGTTCTGGGTGTCCACCACCATGCCGTTCTTCTGCAATACATTATATAAGTAGTCCACCCGGCTGCGATATTCCGCCTTGTCCGCCGCGTCAATGCGGACAATGGCGTGTAGGCTCTTGCCGCCGCTGTAGACCAGACAGGCAATGGGCAGCTCCAGCTCCCGGATCATGGCGTTCTGCTGCTCGATGGGCATATTGTCGCTTTCCACCAGCGCGTAGCGGAATTCCGTCACGTTCTCATCCTTGGCGCCCTTGCCGTCCAGAGGATTGAAGCGGATCCAAGCCCCCGCCTCCGGCTTGTAGTCCCCCAGCACGGAGCCGATATCGTCCCCGCACCGGCTCAGAGCCTCAATGAGCTGCCCGGCGGTCCGGTCAAAGCTGCCCTTGGTGGGCAGATAGCGAAGGCCGTCCTTATCCTCCTTCTCCCAGCTTTCCGTGACATAGCCCACGTTCTCCCCTGCCTCGAACAGGGTTTCCAGATATGTAATAAGCTGCCGGGCGGGATGCCACTGGGCGGGCTCCCGGACCTCCCGGCTTTCCAGCCAGGACTTGTCCACGACCACCAGATCGTCCCGGATTTCATCGTTCCAGCCCAGCTCATGGCCGGAAGAGCCGCCGCCCCAGCCCTGCTCCCTGGCCAGCTGTACGATGGTTCCGCCGGTGACGGGGGCGGCGCTGCCGTTGAAGCCCCGCCACTTCCGCGCGCATTCTCCCGCATGGTACCGGCTGTCCCTCTGGGACCAGCTATCCCAGACCTCACAGGGGTAGCCCTCCTGCTTCAGGGCCATGCCTACGTTGACCCAATCCTGATAGCTCAGTGCCGCAGGATCAACGCTTTGCAGCACCTCAGCCAGATTCAGCTGTTCCATTTGTCCTCCAATCGTAAGTCTTCGGGTCTACCCCTCTGGGGGCCCCCCGCCACCCGGCCGCGGCGACCCGGTCGATCATCTTCTTCGCGGCCTCGAAGGTCCACTGGCCCACATGCTGAAAGCCGTACCGCTCCAGACAGCGGATCTGTCTCGGTGTGGTCAGTCCCTCGCCGCGGCGCTTTTCCAGCTTGTCCAACAGCAACGCCGCCTTTCCGGCACAGGCGATCTCATCCGGGTTGATGCCCTGTTTTTCCAGAGCCGCCACCTGCTTGTCCGATGGCGGGCCGATCTCCCAGCCGAAGGAGGGCACATAGCCCGAAAGGTCCTCCGCCTGAATGGACATCTCATATTGCAGGGGATCCACCAGCTTGTGCTTCTTCCGCCGCTGCTCCTCCAGCTTCTTGGCCAGCGCCTCTTCCCGCTGGGCGACAACGTCCTCCCTTGCGGTCTGCTCCGCCTCGATGAGGTCCACAGGCACACCGGTCTCGGCAATGTCCTCGGTCATCTTCCGGGCAACCTCTTCATTCTCGCAGATCAGGGAAGCCGGGTGGCACAGCTCATGACGCTCCGTGTGCCAGAGGAAGTCCAGCAAAAGCAGGTGGGTCTTGCCTGTGGCGGGAGACAGCCGGGTTCCCCGGCCCACCATCTGGCAGTAGAGGGACCGGACCTTGGTGGGCCGCAGCACCACCACGCAGTCAACGGTGGGGTCGTCCCAGCCTTCCGTCAGCAGCATGGAGTTGCAGAGCACATTGTATTTTCCCCCGGCGAAGTCCTGAAGCACCCGGGCCCGGTCCTGGCTCTCGCCGTTGACCTCCGCCGCCCGGAAGCCTGCCCCGCAAAGGATATCCCGGAACTTCTGGCTGGTCTTCACAAGGGGCAGGAAGACCACGGTCTTCCGCTCCCGGCATCTGGCATCCATCTCCCGGGCGATCTGCTCCAGATAGGGGTCCAGGGCCGTGCCCAGATCGCTGGCCCGGAAGTCCCCGGACTGGACGGCAACGCCGGAGAGGTCCAGCTTCAGAGGGATGGTCTCCGCCTTGATAGGGCACAGATACCCTTCCCGGATGGCCCGGACCATGGTGTACTCATAGGCGAGGCTGTCGAAAAACTGGCCCAGATTGCGCATATCTCCCCGGTCCGGGGTGGCGGTGACGCCCAGCACGTTGGCATCCGGAAAGTGCTCCATAACCCGCTGATAACCGTCGGAGAGTACATGGTGGGCCTCATCCACGATGATGGTATCGAAGTAGTCCTCCGGGAACTTCTCCAGTCGGCTGGGCCGCTGCAAGCTCTGGACGGAACCGACCACCACCCGATACCAGCTGCCAAGGCAGCTTTCCTCCGCCTTTTCCGTGGCGCTTCGCAGGCCTGTGGATCTGTAGAGCTTGTCCGCCGCCTGCTCCAGCAGTTCCCCCCGGTGGGCCATGATAAGCACCCGGGCGCCGGTTCGGACCTGCCCCTCGGTCAGCTTGCAGAACACAATGGTCTTGCCCGCCCCGGTGGGCAGGACCAGCAGCGTGCGCCGGTTTCCCTCCCGCCACTGATCCTGTACCGCCTGAACAGCCTCGATCTGATAGGGCCGCAGCTCCATCAGAATTTACCCTGCCAGGCAGCGCCGCCGCTCTGAGGCTGGGCGCAGGTCTGCTGCGGCGCGGCGGGGGCCGTCTCCGCGTCGTAGAAGCTGGCCACATCGTTGGCCGTGCGCTCCTCCCCGTCCCGGGTGCTGTACTTCCGGGGCTTGAAGTGGGCCCGGCCTCTGGAACCAACCACCTGGTTCCACTTGGGCACAAAGGCCTCGCCGCTCTTTTTCTGGCCAATAGCCCGGAAGAACGCGGAGATCTTCCACTCCAGACTGGACCAGAGGATCAGGTCATATTTCACATTGGCCGTACCCTCCGGGGCATACACCGTCAGGGTCAGCACTGCCTTATTACAGGCGGGGATCTTCGCCGAACCGGGGAACCGCCCACGTTCAAAACCGGTCACCGTGAAGTCATAATCTCCCTCTTCCAGAACCACATACTGCTCACCGTCAACGCTGATCTGGTCGTCCCAGCCGATCTCATGGGCCGCATTCTGATATTCACTCATTTCCATATCCTCCTTCAATTACTGAAATCTCGATAAATCTTCACCACTGCGCATAGCACTGGCCATTTCCAGAATCGTAGGCCAGAACGGCAGGATCCATCCGTCAACAAAACCTATATCCTCCATAACGCTCCACGGGGTATCCGTGGTGAAGTACCCCTTCCAGGCGATCACGTCCCGCAGCTCCTGCTCCGTAATGCCGCCGGAATCCATCAGCACCTGAACCCTTGGCGGCACTCCCGCAGGGGCAGGCTCCGCAGGCGGGGCCGGAGGCGCCTCAGGCGCGGGCCCGGAGGGCGATGCTTGCCGGGGCTGCTTTTCTTCCCGCTTTTCCTCTTGCCGCGGCGTTGGCTGGGGCAGCTCCCGCGGGGGTGCCGGAGCTTCCACAGGGACGGGGACAGCTGCCGGGGCGGGTGAACCGTCTCCGGGGATGCACTGGGCTATGGCGGCATAGTCCAGCGGCAGCTCCTCCGGCAGATCGTGGCGGTTCTTGGCGTCCCAGCAGGGGTGGTGGGCGGTGTACATCACCCGTTTGCCTCCCTGGGCCTTGTGCTTCTTGCCCTTGTCGTCCGCCGCCACCACATAGGTCTTGTAGTTGGCGAAAAGCACCATGTCCGCCCACTCCTTCACCATGGGAGCCACCTGCTTGCTCAGCTTCATCTCCCAGCGGTCATAGGCGCCCATCTCATCGGGCTGCTCGAACTTCCGCATTTTGGCGTGGGCCGTCAGCACCACGTTCATGCCGGCGTTGATGACCTCCGTCAGGGCATTCAGGAGCTTGCCGAATTCCTCCTGCAAATAGGTATAGCCCTTGCCGTAGCCGAAGTCCTCAATGCTCTTCTTCTGGTACTTGCTGACCACAGAGGCGGCGCAGATCATCTCTGCCCAGTCCGCCGTGTCCAGCACCAGAGTCTTGCAGACGCCGGGGTTTCCGGCGATCTGCCGCACCTGATCCATAAGCTCCTGCCAGGACTGGGGCTTGCTGGTGCGCTTCACGTCCATGTGGTATGTACTGCCCTCGGTGTCAATGAACACCGGATCCGGGAACCGGGCGGCAAAGGTGGTCTTGCCGATGCCCTCCGGCCCGTAGATGACCACCTTCTGGGGCTTCCGGATTCTCCCGCTGGAAATATTCAACATTAAAATACACCTTCCTTCCATTTCTCAAGCGGCATACGCGGCAGGTCCGGCAGAGGCTCCGCCTCCACGCTGCCGTCCTCAATGATGACGCTGCACTCCCCGCCGGTAGAAACACGGGTCGCAATCGCTTGCAGATTCTGGCTTTCCAGCCAAATGCCAAAGTCCCGCAGGGTGGAGATATCCATCTGCTCCAGCTTGTCCAGCAGCACAAAGCCGCACTTGGGGTTCAGCTCCCGGACAATGGCGGTGGAGACCCGCAGCTGTTCGCTGGCGCTCATGCCGTCCCAGCGCTTGCCCTTATAGGTCAGCTCCCCCTCTTCCACGGAAAGCTCCGGCAAGGGCATCCGGGCGCCCCGCAGCAGGTCCATGCGGTCTTGCCGGGTCTTTTCAATGTCTCCGGTGAGCTTGTCGTACTGCTCCCGGTAGCCCTGGGCTTCCTCCTCTGCCTTGTCCCTGTCCAGATTGGCCCGGATCTTGATGTTGATGGTCTCGATGTTCCGCAGATCCTCCTCCAGCTGGGCGGTGGATTCATCCTGAAGGTCCCGCGCGGATTTCCGGGCGTCCTCCAGGTCCTCTTTCAGCCGGTCCAGCTTGTATTGCAGCTGGGTCTTCTTCTCCAGAAGAGCCTTGATCTGCCCCTCCAGCTGGGCCATTTCCTGACTGCCAAGCGCCAGATCCCCGGCAATCTGCTGCACCCTGTCCCGCTTTCGCTGGTTGTCGGCATTACGCAGAAGAATCTCCTGCTGCCGCTGAATCAGCTCCAGAGCCGAAACCGGCGCTTCCGGAAGACCCTCGTAGAAGGGCAGCTCCCGGGCGAACTTTCCCTTCTGGTCGGCAATCCGGCCAATGGCAAGGCGCTGGTTGTACAGCCGCTTTTCCTCCCGGTCCAGAGTATACAGCCGATCCCCCACGCCGATGATCTTCAGCAGGGTATCGGCCTTTTCCCTCCCGGACGCCTCCATGAACTTGGGCAGATTCAGAGCCAGCTCCTCCACGAAGCTGTTCAGCAGCTGCTGGCCGCCCCGCTGACCTGTGGGGTCCGTGACCTTCAAAGCGGAGTTCTTCCCGGCCCGCTCCACCACCAGACCGTTTGACAACTCAATCCGGATCCGGGGCGGCACCACGCTCCCTTCCCGGTTCGGTGTACTGGGCCGGTACCGGTCCCCGCCCAGAGCCCAGGCGATGGCGTCCAGTACAGAGGTCTTCCCCTGTCCGTTGTTCCCGCCAATCACCGTCAGCCCCTTCTCCGTGGGCACCAGCCGCACGGCCTTGATCCGCTTCACGTTTTCCAGCTCCAGACTGGAAATTTTGACAGATTCCATATTGCTCCTCCTGTTGTTATTTTCGCCCGTTCACGTTCCTGCGTCTCCCGCGGAACGGTTCCGTCTGTTTGATCTCTGCCTGCTCCGCCGCCTTAAACGCCTTCGCGATCTGGTAATCCGCGCAGCGGTCAGAGCAGGCAGCTTTCCGGTTTGGACAGTTCAGGCAGCAGCGGTAATACCGCATGCCCTGATAGGCTGCCGGCGTCGCCATCAGGCACCAGCCCTCCCCTCCAGGCTCTCCAGGAGCTTTCGGACAGCCCCACGGAGCTTTTCCGCCAACGCCGGATCCTGTACCTTCCCCAACGCCGAAAACATCTGATTGAAGTCCTCCTGAACCTGGCCGAAGAGAACCTTGAACACCGCCGCCTGGGGATCCTGAAAGGCGCTTTGCCTCCGGGCCTCTTCCAGAGCCGCCTCCGCGGCCGCGGCCTTCTTCTCCGCCATGGCACGGGCATCCTCCAGCTTCCGGAGCTTGTCCGCCGCCTCCTTTGCGGACGCTTCCGCGGCTGTCTTTTCCGCGTCCTGCCGGATTCTGGCCATCAGGTCATCTGGAACCGTGGGGGCTGTCTTCTGCCGTTCCAGCGCCTCACGGGCCTTCCGGGCATCCTTCTGGGCGTCCAACAGCTTTTTATCCAGTGCCGCGGCCCTCTGTTTCGCTTCCGCAGCATCCGTTTCCGCCTTTTGCAGAGCGTCCGAAGAAGCCTTGGCGGCTTCCTCGGCGTTTTTCTGTGCCTCCCGGGCCTCGTTCCGCTCCCGGATAGCCTTCTCCATCTCCCGGGTGGTCATCTCAGAAACGTCGTTCTCCTCCACAAAGGCCTCCCGTTCATCGGCAGGCAGGGACAGCAGCCGGATGGCACTGGTGACAGACAGATTCTCAATGGCCTGAAGGCCGCCGCCGAAGAGGCTTTCCTGCTTGTCGCCGTACTCGTTGTACAGCCGCATAAAGTTCCCGGCCTGGCTGGCGGAGAAGGCCACCTGCTCCTCCAGATACTTCCCCCATTCGCCGCGGGGAACCAGTTCCTTGGCCTCCACCAGCCGGCGCCCCAGCTCCAAAGCTCCGGAGAAGACCTCTCTGCGGACATGGGTGGTGATGGTAATGATTTCCGCGGTGACTGTTTCCAGACTCCGGGTTTTCGTGATTGCATTCATGCGCTTTTCTCCTTTTTCTGGTGTATAAACCATGGGACAAGAATTTCACGTTCCCACCGGTCCACAAAGGCGCGAACTCTGGCAGGGATCCTGTGGCTGTGCTGCTTGTTCTTTCCGTGACGTTCATTGCCGTAGCCGTGAAGCTGAATTTCCCGGGGCTGGTCCTCGGCAAAAGAGATATTTAACGTATAGTAGCTGCGCTCCGGCCGCCTGTGGTGCCGGACAAAGAGGATGATCTTCTCCCCCTTGGCGTGTTCGTCTCCATAGCCGCCTACGCAGTGCCGCAGGACCTGCCCCTCCCGGACAAGCTCCAGATTGCTTTTCGGCAGCAGGATCTCCAGATCCCCGTCTGTCCATTGAAGACCGCCGTAGGTCTGAAGCACCGCATCGAAGCCCGCTTGCAGTTTCTGAGACTTGCCCGCATCCAGCCGGAGAAGCCGGGCCTCACTGAGCCGGTCATGGGTCTGCTGCAAACGCTGGGGCCACAGTTCCTCCTCCGTCAGCTTCTGCCGGGGATGGGCCTCCTGGGCGAATTTTCTGGCATCCGCCAGCAGGCCGATATTCCGAATATCCAGCCCCTGCTTTTCAAAGTACCTGTCGTAGCGGTCCAGACTGCCGCCGTAACGCTCGATCTGGTCAAGCAGCGCCTCCCCGGCTCCGCCCCGGACTCTGGCCCATAGCTTTCCGGCATCCGTTCCCGGCTCCAAGGTCCGGAATCTCTGGAACAGCCGCAGCTCCCCGGGTCTGACGCTGTGGTCAACGGATCTGTAATCCTCTTTGGACAGCCGCATCAGCTCGTGAGGCTTTCGTCTGGTCAGGTCCAGCGTCTTGCCTGCCTCCGTGGCCAGATCATAGCCATAGTTGAAGGCGGTTGCGATTATGCTTCCCAACAGCTTGTGGAATCCGGCGTATACCAGATTTTCCACCGCCGGACACTTCTGCCAGAGCTTCAGGTATTGCAGGGGCAGCTCCCCGTTGACTGCTGCCCAGTACCCCCCCAGGCCGGTCTTCTCGCCGGTGGTCCCGGTCATGTCTTCCGGCACCTTGGGCCAGCCTACAGAGCCCCCTTTCCGGCCATTGATGCTCTGCCAGTCGTAGTAGAGGGCATTCCACTTGTCTGCGAATTTTTTCACAGGCCGCCACTTCAGGCTGGGGGCGTCCATGGCATAGCCGCCGGATTGCCGGTGAGAGAAAGCCCTGATCTTCCCCTTTTCGTCCAGCGCGTAGGCGTACCGGGGCGCCAGCTCCAGCCACGCGCCGTACTGGGTGATGTGGTTCTCCGCCAGCCAGTAGAGAATGGTCGTGTAGCCATCGATGTTGGTCAGCTCCGCAATCTGCAAGCGCTTGGTTTTTCCGTTTCCGATGGTCTTTGCCCGCATGACGATGGTCTCTTCTCCACAGATGGGGCAGCACAGGCCGTCACCCTCCGTGACCTCCATGTAGGCGTAGGCGTCCTCCTGGGTCATTTCCGGATCCGCCGTGTAGATGCCCCCGTCCTCCTCTTCCATAACGAAGAAGGAATCTGCCGTAGCCCCCTTCCGTGTAAGCCATACTTCCCCGCATTCCGTACAGGTGCAGGCCGTAGCCCAGATGTTCCTGCTGCGGATCCGATTCTCAAAGAGGTCTGCCATGGATACCTCCCCGGCAGCCCGCTCGCAGCGGTACACCGTGTAGGCGCTGCCGCCGAGTTCTCCGCTTTGGGTTTCCCGGACCCAGGAAATCAGGTTATAGGGGGCCTTCTCCGGCAGCAGCTCCGCAAAGGCTTCCCGATCCATCACAGAAAGTCCTCCAAATCCAGAAAGCCGCTCTTGGGCGCTGGCTGCGGTGCCGCCTCCTGCCCCCTGCCCGGCAGGCTGTAGAACTCCCGGATGATCCCCTCTGCCGTCTTTGGCGACACATAGGAGAAGTTCGCCCCCTTCTTCCGATGGGCATCCGCGTAGGCCTTGATCTTGGCGGCACAGTCCTTTAGGCCCATGTCCTTGATCTCCAGATCCTTGGCAACCAGCTCCGCGCAGGTGGGATCTTCGCAGAGCTCTTTCAGCTGCTCCCCGACGGCAAAAGCATCGGTATCCTCCAGCCCCTTCTGGGCTTTTGTAATTATTTCCAAACAAGTCATTTGACTTTTCCTTTCTCATGGGCTACAATAGCCCTGTGTAGATTTCCTTGCCGCTTTCGGGACTGGTACTCCCGACTGCGGCACTTTTTATACCCTCTGGGCAAGCAGCAGAATATGCATGGCAATGTTCAGCGCCCACAGGGTCAACGTAAGCCGCCGCTCCCAGGCATCCTTTATTTCGCACACGGGTAAAACACCTGTACTCTCGGCTCCTGGCTTTTCAGCCGGTAATTCTGGTGAACGATGTCGAAAAAGCACTCGCTGTCCAGATCAAATAGCCTGGCCGCCTCGCTCTGCTCCCTCCGCAGGGCCTCGCACTCCGCTTTCAGGGCAGCGTTCTCTGCATGCAGCTGCTCGATCAGCCGCCGTGCCCGCCGCTGCTGCTCCGCCAGCACCCGGCACTTGGCCACCTCCTCAGGGGTCATCCCTGCTTCACCTCCTCCTTCCGTGTGGCCGTAAAGGTCACCTGAACACCCAGTCTGTCCGAAAAGATTTCAGACAGCACCTGCAGAAACTTGTTGATGTCGATCATATGTACCTCCTGCCCCACTTGTCCCATTTTTAGGACGATTGACTTAAAAAAATAGAAGCCTTTTCGCTCAAATCCGTAATTCCTAGCTTCTCGCAAATCTGCTGAATCTCCACAGTATTGAACGGAGTTTTTCCATTTACTTTAGAATTCAGCGTATTTTTCGACATTCCAAGGGCATTTGCCAGCGATCTCTGGGAAAATCCAGCCTCAGCAATTTTCCCTTTCAGCTTGTTGGTTGACATACATCTCACCTCCTTGTGTATCCCACATTTGGGACGGTTTTATATTAGCATTCGAATTTCCATATGTCAACCCTATTTTGGGACGAATTGAAAAATTTTTTGGAAAGTGTATTGCATTTTTGGGACGGTTGTAGTATGATTATCTTCGAGAGGGGTGTTGCCACCGTGAATGACATATCAAAGAGAATTCTCGATATTCTGTCCAAAAAAGACATTTCTTATGGAGAACTGTCTTCCAAAACCGGGATTCCAAAATCTGCCTTGCAGCGGTATGCTACCGGGCAAACAGAAAAAATACCGATTGACCGTCTGGAGTCTATCGCTAAAGCCATTGGGACAACCGCCGCCTATTTAATGGGCTGGGAGGCCAGTGAGACCAAAGCAATCCCCGCAGCTGACAATATTCACCCGCTCCCCGCTATGAAGCGCTGGAAAGTCCTCGGCGGTACCGCCTGCGGGCAGCCCCTTTTCAAGCCTCTGGAGGAGGCTTCCGTGCTGGCCCCGGCCAATATTGACGCCGACTATGTGTTCCAATGCGTTGGTGACAGCATGATTAACGCCAGAATCTTTGACGGAGACATTGTTTTTATCAAAGAAGATGAGGTTTCCGACGGGCAGATCGGCGTTGTCCGGATCGGTGAAGAATACACCTTGAAGCGAATCTACCACGGCACCGACTATCTGGAGCTCCGATCCGAAAACCCCATGTATCCTCCCATCATCATCCGCGGCGAACAGGAAAACGCCGAAATCGTCGGCCGGGCCGTGCAATTTTTGAGTCGAGTAATTTAAGGAGGCAGAACATGGAAGTACACCCTGAAGCCACGCCGGCAATCTATGCCGTCTGGAAGCGGCTGACAACATGAAAAAGCCCCGGTGCGTTCAGCACCAGGGCATATCACGAAAAATCTATTTAGCTGCAACCGGTTCTTTCTTCTCGGATGCTCTCTTGGTAATATATGGATCTCCACAGGACCGCTTTCCATCAATATGTTCAAACAAATCGTCCTTAATTGCATGACCAAGCGGATCCAGTACAAAATCAATGCCCTCTCTCCGTGCCAGCTTAGCAGCCGGTACAAAGTCGGCATCACCCGCAATCAAAACAATTTGGTCAACCTGTTTCTTATAGGCAAGGGATGCAATATCCATGCCTATCTTCATATCAACACCCTTTTGCTTAATCGATGAAGTAAAATCCCGCTCTGTGAGTTCGTCCACAGTTCTTTTCCTCATAACAATGTCTTTCGTTGCTTTCTCCGTCAAGACATATGTAGCAGATCCCTCATCAAGGGTTCCCAATCTCAATGCTACCTTTCTCTTTTTGGTTAATTCCTTCAAAAAACGGTTCATCCACTCATAGTGTGGTGTTTTTGCGAAGTCAACAGTTCGATTCAGGAGTGGGTGAAAAATCTTTTTGCTGCACGGCGTGCAATCATAGTAAAAGATTCTATACAAATCATGTTCTCTCACATGTTCGTGAAGGTGCCGGTAGCAATACTTCACAAGTGCGTCTGCGGCTTCTTCCGGAGTATGTTCTGCGCCTTTCGCATACTTTCTCCTATAGAATCCGCCGTCTACAAGAATCGCTGTCCCTGCCATTTCTATCTCTCCTCTATTAAAAAATAAAGCCCTGGGCTCGGCCGATCCCATATTGACGGGGGCGTACTACCAAGGGCTTAATTATAGACACAACGGAGGGGGTGGACATATACCACGTTCGTTGTGTCAATATACTATCGCAAAAAAATGAAAAAGTCAAATATAATTTGTTACTGCTTTGAAAATTGTACAAGCAATACAAAACGCCGGCCAAAAAGAGCTTGGGAATTCTAAGCAAAAGCCTCCCCCTATTCGTGAACCCATCTTTCACCCTTTGCGGGCCAGCTTGCTAGTAGCATATGGGAAGAAACTCAATTTGTCAAGAAGGAAAGTATTATGCTGCAACCCAGATTAACCTCTGTTCGCCCGGAAGCCGGCCACAAGCTGCTGCTGACCTACAAGACCGGTGAAAAGCGTCTCTTTGACGTAACACCCTATATCACCGGCTCCTGGTTCGGAGAGCTGAAGGACACGGCCTATTTCAGCTCCGTGTCCCTGCTCCCCGGCGGCATCGGCATTGAATGGCTCTATGGCCAGGACACTGCTCCCCATGAGCTGTATGAGCTGAGCATCCCCGCATAAATAAAAACCGCCCCGGTGCCTGCAAGCACCGAAGCGGCCATTCCCCCAAGCGTTTGCAGACGCTTGGAGATCGTCACAGACGCACGAATATCGTCACACATAGGGGCAATCTGCCTTTTTATATTACCAGATTTGCCCCGGAAAGGCAAGGAAAAAATGAAGCAATCGAACGCAGAAGTCATCCGGGTGGGCATCTATCCCAGAGTCTCCACTGAAGAACAATTCCTGAAAGGCTACAGCCTGCAAACCCAGGAAGAAGTCCTCACTCAGTATGCCCAGGAGCACGGTTATAAGATCGTGGGCATCTACCGGGACGAAGGGCACAGCGCACGGAAGCCGGCAATGAAGCGGCCCGTCATGCAGCAACTCCTTGCAGACGTAGAGGCCGGAAAGCTGGACCGGATCCTCTTCATCAAACTGGACCGCTGGTTCCGCAACGTCCGGGAGTACCACAAAATCCAGGAGATTCTGGAAGCAAACCACGTTACCTGGCAGGCCACCATGGAGGATTACAACACCGCCACCGCCGACGGCCGCCTGAAGGTCAACATCATGCTCAGCGTGGCCGAGAATGAATCAGATCGCACCAGTGAACGTATCAAGTTTGTCTTTGACGGCAAGCGTCGGCGCAAAGAATGGTGCTTTACAGGTGGTCCGGACAAATGGCCGTATGGCTACAAACCCGAAATGATCGATGGCGTCAAACGCTGTGTCAAGGATCCGGAAACGGCTCCCATCCTTCAGGACTTCTGGGACTATGTCCTGAACTACAATTCCGTCCGCAAGGCAGGAATATACTGTGATGAAAAATACGGCATCACCCGCCACTACCGCTCCTGGGCCTGCACCGCTCGAAACGAGATCTACACCGGCAATTTCAAAGGCGTCGAAGATTACTGCCCGGCCTACATCAGCCGGCAGGACTGGGAACGAATCATCCTGGGCCACGAGATTATCAAGAAAACGCAGCGCCCCGAACGGATCTACCTTTTCACCGGCCTGCTTCGCTGCCCGGACTGCGGCAACACTTTGAAGGCCACCTTCAAGTCCGATCCCAGAGACCGAAACAAGGAGTACCTGAGCTATCGCTGCAACCGTGCCAAAATCAATCTATGCTCCTTCCGCCATACCCTTTCGGAACGCAAGATCGAAAAGTACCTTCTGAAGAATATCCGCATCCAGCTTGAGGATTATGTGCTTACTGTGGAAGCGCAGCAGAAACAGAAAAAGCCGCAGCCGCACCTTCAAGATCTTGTTGCCCTGAATGAGCAACTGCGCCGCCTGAATGTCATTTTTATGGCCGGGAATCTCACCGATGAAGAATATGCCAGCGAAAACAAACGCCTGAAGCAATCCATCGAAGCCGCTAAGCGCGCCTCCCAGCAAACCACACTTCCAAATTTACAAGCGATTCGGAATTTCCTGTCCGATAATGTCCTTGATCTTTACGGCACCCTCTCCAAAGAAGATAAACGCCGCCTCTGGCGCTCCCTCATCTCCGAAATCCAAGTCCAGGGAACCACCCCTGTCAAGATCATTCCCCGCCCATAATTCTGCCCAAGGTGGAGGACTAACGTCAGATCTCTGTGGAAACTCCGGCCCCCGTAAAGGCCACCATGTGCCTGCTTTCCCGTACCCACTGACGCAGCGTTTCAAGCTTGTCCGTTTGACCCATCTTCATTATCCTCCTCGTCCATTTCCCGCAGGAGCTTCCGGTCCTGCTTGGAGGACAGATCCAGCTTTTCATACATATCCGGACGGCGGGCCTTTGTGCGGCGCAGGGATTGCTTCCGCCGCCACTGATTCACCTTTTCATGGTTGCCGGACAGCAGGATCTCCGGCACGGTACGGCCATGCCAGACGGCAGGGCGGCTGTACTGGGGATATTCCAGGAGCCCGGAAAAATGGCTCTCATCCTCGAAGCACTCCGGGTCTGCCAGCACCCCCGGCACCATGCGGCACACGGCATCCGTCACAGCCATGGCCGCGATTTCCCCGCCGGTGAGCACAAAATCCCCCAGGGATATCTCCTCGTCCACACACTCGTCAATAAAGCGCTGGTCGATGCCCTCATAGTGGCCGCAGACCAGAATGAGATTCTCCATTTTGCTCAGGCGAATGGCATCGGCCTGCTTGAACGTATGGCCGCAGGGAGAGAGATACACGGTGTGCACCGGCCCCGCTGCCTCGTCGCAGACGGCTTCCCAGCAGCGGTAGATGGGGTCCGCCTGCATAATGGCTCCCCGGCCGCCGCCGTAGGGGTAGTCGTCCACCTGATTCTGCTTGTTGGCGGTGTAGTCCCGAATCTGATGGGCCTCAATGCGAATGAAGCCCCGCTCCTGGGCACGACCCAGGATGCTCTCGGACAGCACATCCCCCAAAGTGTCCGGAAACAGGGTCAGAATATCAATCCGCATCGGTTTCCATGCCCTCCAGCAGCTGAACCTCCATCCGGTTGGCTTCCATATCCACGTCCAGGATAAAAGCGCTCACCGCCGGGATCATATATTCCCGGCTGCCCTTGACCACATAGACCTGGTTTCCGGGATAATCCAGCACGTCTGTCAGCTTTCCAACCGGTTTTCCCTGGCTGAAAACCTCCATGCCCACCAGCTCTGCCGCAAAGACCACGTTGTCCGCCACGTCCTCCCGGTAAATTTCCACAGTTTTTCCCCGGAGCGCCTGGGCAAGCTCCATGGTATCCACCCCGGAAAGCTTCAAAAGGTCACAGGTGCCCTGCACCCGGCAGGACTGAAGCGCATAGTCCTTTCCACCGATCCGGCAGCGGGAAAAGCCGCACATATCCTCGGGGCTGTCCAGCCAGGAAAGCATTTTCACCTTGCCCCGGACACCATGGGTATTTACAATTTCGCCGGCTTCGATAAACGGAAGTCTCATAGCGTTCTCCTTCTATACTCAAATCCACCACCGGGGCGTCAGTTCCCCCAGGGTAATCGTTTTTTCGTTTTCATAGTCCAGCATGATCTGGATGTTTGTATATTCTCCCGGCATCAGCTGGGTCATCAGCTCCCGGCAGGCACCGCAGGGCGCGCCGGTCTTCCCGCTGGACATCACCGCCAGAACCCGGGAAATCCGGTGCTCCCCCTGGGTCAGCATGTGAAAAATGGCGTTGCGCTCGGCGCAGATACCCAGGGTGCAGGCAGTATCCACGCAGACACCGGTGTAGATCTTCCCGCTTTCCGACAGAATTGCCGCGGCCACGCCGCCGGCCTCCACATAGTCCGAAATTGCCCTGCCATTGCGCACAGACCGGGCTGCCTCGTACATTTCTTTCCAAGTAGCGTCCATAGAATCTCCTTCATAAACGAAAATGCGTGACGAAATCGCCACGCATAGCCGTTTAGTCCACAATTTCAACAGTAACCTTTTCGCCAGTGCGCTGGGCTACCGTCTTAATAATGGTACGGATCTCCTTGGCGATCCGTCCCTGGCGTCCGATCACCTTGCCCATGTCGCCCTCGGCCACATGGAGCTCCAGCACCTTGCCTTCCTCGTCAGAGGTCTCCACAACGGTGACGGCGTCGGGATTGTCCACCAGGCTCTTTGCCATATACAGCAAAAGTTCCTTCATCGTGCCACTCCTTCAAAAAGGGCTTACAGAACGCCGGCGTTCTTCAGCAGGCCACGAACGGTATCGGTGGGCTGAGCACCATTCTTGATCCAGTTCTGAGCCTTCTCCACGTCGACAGTGACAGTGGCGGGAGCGGTCAGGGGGTTGTAGGTGCCGATCTCTTCGATGCAGCGGCCATCACGGGGAGAACGGGAATCGGCAACAACGATACGGTAGTAAGGAGCCTTCTTGGCACCCATTCTTCTCAGTCTGATCTTAACCATGAAAGTTTCACCTCCATAAAAAGTCTAAAATATCTATCGCAAAGCATTTGCTTTCAGCGAACCAAATTACATTCCCGGAAAACGCATCCCGCCAAAGCCGCCCATTCTCTTGAGCTTCTTGGCAGCGCCGGGAGAAGAGAACTGCTTCATGAGCTTTTTCATCTGCTCAAAGGATTTGAGGAGCTTGTTCACATCCTCCACCCGCAGGCCGCAGCCGGCGGCAATTCTCTTTTTTCTGCTTGCCCCGATGATGGAGGGGTTCTCCCGCTCCTTGGGGGTCATGGAAAGGATAATGGCCTCGGTGTGGGCCATGGCCTTTGGGTCCAGCTTGATGTCCTTCAGGTTGGCACCGCCGGGCATCTGGGCCAGGAGGTCCTCCATGGAGCCCATGGACTTGAGCTGCACCATCTGGTCGTAAAAGTCCTGGAGGGTGAAGCGGTTGGTCCGCATTTTCTCCTCCATCTTGGCGGCCTGCTTGGCATCGTAGGCCTTTTCAGCCTTCTCAATGAGGCTCAGCACATCGCCCATGCCCAGAATCCGGCTTGCCATCCGGTCCGGGTGGAAGACCTCAATATCCTCCAACTTTTCGCCCATACCGGCGAACTTGATGGGCTTTCCGGTAACGGCCTTGACAGACAGGGCCGCGCCGCCTCTGGCATCGCCGTCCAGCTTGGAGAGCATAACGGAGTCGATATCCAGCCACTCATTAAAGGTCTGGGCGGCATTCACCGCATCCTGACCGGTCATGGCATCGACCACCAGCATAATTTCATTGGGCTTGACGGCGGCCTTGATGTTTTTCAGCTCTTCCATCAGCGCCTCATCCACATGCAGCCGTCCGGCCGTATCCAGGAAAACCATATCATAGCCGCGCTGCCGGGCATAGAGCACAGCTTCCTTGGCTGTGACCACCGGGTCCTGGGTGCCTTTTTCAAACACCGGGATGCCCAGCTTCTCGCCGCAGACCTTTAGCTGCTGAATGGCGGCGGGACGGTAAACGTCGCAGGCAACCAGTAAGGGATTTCTCCCCTGGCGCTTCATCAGGCCCGCCAGTTTGGAGCCGTTGGTGGTCTTACCGGCGCCCTGGAGGCCAACCAGCATGACCACGGTAGGGC
>OIZP01000184.1_pt1 | contig 41614 bp, 25 predicted proteins | sample 1588531 | NCBI WGS metagenome assembly OIZP01 (sample SAMN03283283) | human gut metagenome | biome: human-associated habitat; material: feces | host: Homo sapiens | place: Peru | collected 2012
AAAAACGCCTCGCACGATTTGAGCATTGTTAAGAGGCTTGGCGAGGACTGACGCTACAAAGATACGAATAATCATTGATAATACAAATTTATTAGTAAGAAAAGCCACGCAAAAGTGGATTTCTTTGAAATATTTATATTTAATAATGTTAAATCAAGGCTTAAAATCATACTTTGCCAGCCAAACAAAGTGGTTTTCAAGGTAAAAGTATTACATTTGTAATGTCTATACATATACCGAAAGTCCCGATGGGCAGAGGTTGGGCAGACATACATACGGTAAATGGCGTTTTTGTACGCTTTGGTTTTGACGTGTAAGAATCTGGCAGTTCACGACACAATTTGTCAAGAACAAAGCAATACAGAACGCCTCATGAGGTGTATTATACATTGTCCTCATTGGCTTCGGACGTTTTATCGTTCGTTGTCAAGGGTGCATTCTATATACTTACACATGGGGCTTTCGGCGTTGTATCAGCGTTGCTCGTTTCGACTTACAGGGCAGTGCGAAGGCCTTAACACGTGGAACGGGCAGAGGACTGGCTCCACGCTTTTTTTTGTATTCACAAACTAACCCATTATTATATTACACTCGTTTAAACGACAGAAACGACAACTATGAGCAGATTCGTGCTTACAGTCATTATGGCATTGTGTAGTGCTGCAACATGTTGCGGTGCCGTCCACCGTGCTTTAGTGTTCGGTTTAGGCAAACAGTTAGACACACGTTGGGCTAAGATAAATGGCGACAACGACATACACTATGTGGTGAATATGCTTCAAGACATGGGCTTCACCGAAATTGCCACGCTACGCAACGAGCAAGCCACTAAGGCTAATATGGTGAAAGCTTTCAAGCAGCTTGCCGCCCATTGCAAACAGGGCGACATCGTGTATATACACTATTCGGGACATGGGCAACTCATGACAGACCTTGACGGCGACGAAGCAATGCGCTGGACAGGACGCCACTCAGAGTGGGACGAGTCGTGGATTCCGTACGACGCATACATGACTTACTGTCCACAAGATCGTGGCGAACGTCATTTCAGTGACGACGAGGTAGCTCAGTTTCTTCAACAGATAAGGCGCCGCATAGGCAGCAAAGGTCAACTTATTGTAGCGATTGATGCCTGTCATAGCGGTGATGCCACTTGCGGCGACGACGATGAATGTGTCAGAGGAGTGGACATAAAATTCAATATTCCACGACGACCCGGTACTCCTTCAGCAAAACCCATTGAGGAGCAGTGGCTGACAATAAGTGCCTGCAAACCCTACCAACTCAGTTCGGAAGTGAAAGGCAAGCGGGTGGGTAAACTCTCGTACGCCCTCTACACCCTCGGAAGGAAGACAATAAACATGAGCCGCAGCACATTGGAAAAGAGACTTGCCGACATCTTCAGTACATACGAGAGCCGCATCAGACAAACACCGATGGTGACAGGACGCAAATAAATTACGATAGATGGGTTACCTTTATACGAAAATGACTTTAACAAACAAAACACTAAAAATATGAATACAAAAAAGCTGTTATCATTTATTATGGTTTTGATGCTGGCAATTAATGTTTCAGCCGAATCGTTCACCTATTTCAATCGCGGAATAGCATTCAAATGCAAGGTAAAGGATGGCAAAGTCGTCATAACTGGCTTCGACAACAAAGCCGCTATGGTGGTCATTCCTGCACAAGTGAAAAACAAGAAAGGCCATACACTGCAAGTTTCTACAGTTGATTTAGGCCAAATTGAAAATATATATAAAACTCGCACAGTAGTGATTGAGCAAGGCATCACAGAGATTTCTAATTATTGTTTCTTTTGGTTTACAAAGCTCTCAGAAATTTATATTCCAAATTCTATTGAGAAAGTGGGTAAGAAAGCGTTCAATCCAAAAACTTCACCAAAATTCAACATGCCTTCCACCATCCGCGAATCAGACCTTTTGGCAGGTAATGTAATCTATACTAAAGCAGTTGTTCCAACTTATTCTGATTCTATGGCAGGAATTGACCTTAGCAATTATGGCGATGACTCAGCTGCAGGTAAAGATGAAGTTAGCAGTGTAAAGCCCTCGGCTCCTAAAATCACAAGCATCACTCCCGGCACATCAGACATCGACATGAACATCCCGAGAAGTTCTATGAGCCGCGAAAACACGTTCTGCCTGATTGTAGCCAATGAGAAATATGCCAATCAGGACACCCCGAACGTTAAATATGCAGCTCAGGACGGCAAGACATTCGAGGAATATTGTCTGCGCACTTTAGGACTGCCACGAGAGAACATACGCTTTGCCGTAAACGCCAAATATCTGGAAATGAAGGAAATGCTGAAATGGTTCGGTGAAGTGGCAGATGTGTATGGTAAGGACGCCAACTTCATTGTGTATTATGCCGGACACGGAGTGCCTGACGAGAAAGGCAACTGCAAGCTTATCCCTGCAGACGTCAGTATCAACGACGTTAATAACGGCTATAGCCTTAAAGAAATATATACTTCACTCGGAAAACTTCCTCTCAACAGTGCGCTTGTGCTTATTGACGCATGTTTCAGCGGTAACGACCGTCAGAATGTGGCAGCCCTTGACGAAACTCACCGTGGCATCGCACCAGTGGTAAAGCAAGAAGCGGTGACCGGAAATGTTGTAGTACTCACAGCGGCATCAGGCACAGAGACGGCTCTTGCCTACGAAGAACAGGCTCACGGACTCTTCTCCTACTTTATCATGAAGAAACTACAGGACACGAAAGGCGAGGTGAGCTACGGCGAACTCTACGACTATGTGAAGAAGAACGTCATGCGCAAGTCGATTGTGGCAAAAGGCAAGAAGCAGACACCCTGTGTGACTGTTTCGCCGAAGATGCTGAATACATGGAAAAATATTAAATTCTAAAAATAAAAACGATTATGAAAAAATTTCTTTTATCATTGGCAATGGCAATGACTGCCATTGGAGCAAGTGCACAGAATACTTTTAATGTGCGAGCTGGTGGTGCTGTTCTGAGTGATGCTGCTGTATTTACAACTATGGCACAAGAAAATATATCACTTAATAATTACGGATCATGGACATTTTCTCCAGCAGTGCAATTTGCCACAGATGGTGATGACACAGCTGCTATGCTTCATGCCAATATGGGTTATCGAACAAGAATAGGTAATAATTGTCTTTTTGTGCCGAAAGTTGGTGTTGCAGGAGGTTATTTTGGTGATACTGAAGGAACAATCCTTGTAGGTCCATCAATCGATTTGGCTTTAGAGTTGAAACATTTCGTAATAGGTTTGACTGGATTTTATTCTATAAATACTACAGAGCATCATGTATATAATTTTGGTTATGATGATAATATCCTTATGGTATCCCTCACTTTAGGCTATACCTTCTAATCTGATTCACAATGAAGAGAATAGTCTTCATAACCACTATATTGTCCCTCTGTATCTCTTCACTGCTTGCCAAAGTCAATCAGGAAAGATGCGGAGGAACTTATGCTTATACATATTCAGGCAGTATTTCGTATGACGAAGCCAGGACCAAAGCCATTGAGAACGCCATCGTTATGGCGTTGACAGACAAGTTTGGCACCACTGTCACATCGCAGTCATTGCTTGAACTCACGAACAGTGGCGACCGCTTCGACCAAATGTCTCGCCTTCAGGTTAAAGGCAAACTGGTGAGACACATAAATGCTCCCGTGGTTTCGGAGCCTGTATATGCCGACAATATGTTCACGCTGAATGTAACCGTCGACTTCTACGCAACACCAATAGAATATGCTCCCGTGGAATTTGTGGCAAAAACACTGCGCAACGGCACATCCGACCGCCATGAAAGCAGCGAGTACGTTGCCGGCGACCGCTTCGCAATGTCGTTCTGTTCGCCGAAAGCGGGTTATATGGCAGCGTTCTTCGAGGACCGCAACACGGTGGTGTGCATCCTGCCATACATCGGTGATGACGATATGCCGTTTCGTGTGGGCAAGGACAAGCGCCATATCTTTTTCGAAAATGACGAAAACGGCTATCAGATGACTTGTGGCGAAGAACCGGAAATTAATTATGTGCATGTGGTGTTCTCACCCAATCCGTTCATCAATGCCGACCTTATGCGTACGATGACACGCAGGAAGTTTAACCATTGGTTGGAAAAACATCTTAACTACGATCCAGAACTGCAGGTGCAAACATTGATGATAAGAGTATTGCCCGATAAAGAACAATAAGTGTCGGCAGGATGGGTTACTTTCATACCAGATGTGTTTTTAACATATAAACAAGTAAAAAGAAACTTAGAGGAATGTTGCTAAAAATGAAAACAATGCGCCGTAACCATACCGATGCAGAGGTGGTGGAGGGCATTTGGCGGCATGACAAGTACATGGAGGAATGGTTCTACGCTTCTGCACGGAGCTATTTTGACCGCCATTTCAAGGATGTTTTCTTCGACAAGGACCGCAAACAGGAGATTTTCCAGACCGCTTTCCTGAAGATATGGACAGAAATGACCAATGGTACCATATCTGTTTCTGACGGCAATGTAGTGCGGCGCCGACATACCGGTGAGGTACAGTCGATGACATGCAGCCTGCTGACGTTTGTGATGGCGTTCGCAAAGATGGAATATCGCGAACTCGTACGCAGCGAACGACTCGACTATTACGGCGAGATTTTCGACAGTGCGGAACACTCCGAAACGATGAAGATGCCTTGTGAAGAGAGTGCCGACACGCTGAAAGCACGTATTGTGGATGATTGTATACAGCGCCTTTCGCCACGTTGCGTAGAAATCCTCACAATGTTCTATTACGAAGGTAAAAGCCTTGACGAGATTCTTACGCTGCGCAGCGACAGAAGTTCGAGCAAGAACGGTCTGAAGACAGCCAAGAACAAATGCATGAACACGTTGCGGAGCATGGCAACAGAAGAGTTTCGTAAATGTAACATCTAAAACAACCCATGCTATGAACGAAGAGAAATTTAATCCCAATGTCGCCGATGGCGATACTATGCTAATTGTGGCAAGGCTCGGAGAGAGAAAGAGAAAGCTGGAGCGTATGGCAGAAATGGAGCACCGTCTGGCACGACGCACTACAGCAAGACTATACACCAGCATCGTCTCAGCAATGGCAGCAGTAGTATTGCTAACACTCGTGTTAGTACCATTGTGGCGTATGCAAATATCGCCTTTGGACAAAACCGGCATATCGCAGCCTACGTTCAGCGACTATCGTAGTGGAAATGCCGACATCGCTGAGATAACCAAATTAATGAATCGGCAAGACTACAAACAGGCTTTGACCGTTACGAAGAAGGCTCTGCACACCTCAGATATAGCATTGAAAGATTTATATGGAAAGGATGTGGAATTCGACGATGAGGAATTGGTTTACGAAGAAGAATTGGAGAGAAACACCAACAGCGAATTACGCTGGGCATACATCTATCTGCTCGTGAAACTTGACGACGTAAAAGAAGCCCGAAGACAATTGCACAAATACCTGAAGGCAAAGGATTATTGCCAACACCAGGCTGAAGCCAAGGCATTGCTGGAAGAAATCAACTGATTATAATGTTTTTTCCAACATCTAAGGGTTACTTTTTCTGCCCCTCTTGCTTAAACTGGCAAATAATATAAACAATAAAAAAATAATAGGATTATGAAGAAGATTCTTTCTTTTGTGGCAGCAATCATGATTGCAACCACAGCAACCGCACAAACAGCAATGGAACTGGCAAGACAACAGCAGGAACTCAATGCCATTAATATGAAAATGCTCAACGCCAAACCCACCAAACAGGCAAAGAAACAAGCAAAGGAACTTAAGGCTGAGGGATGGACAGTGCCAGCCGGAGACATAGACATAGCACAACAGGTGACGAGAAGCCAGCTTTACAGCGCTGAACTGACAACAGACGAAAGCGGAAACGTCACAAAACGATATATCATGCAGACGGCACAGCAGACAGCAGGAACATACAACTCAGGCTATGCAGCAGCACGAGCAGCAGCACAGACAGAACTTGTAACGGCAATGCAGCAGAAACTCGACAATAGCCAGAGCAATGCTCTGACGGCAATAACTATCGACAAGTTTAACCAAAGATCGAGAATGATTGTAGACCAGACTTTGACAAACGCTATTCCTGTGCTTGCCATCTACCGCAGATTACCCAATAACAACTTTGAGGTACAAGTGCGTATAGCCTTCGACAAGAAGGAACTCATTGCGCGAATTAAGCGCAATATGGAACAGGAACTCGAAAAAGAAGGCGACAAGCTTTACGATATTGTCGATACAGTCTTTGATGATAAATTATGATACACAAACGATTTATAACAATAATATTGGGCATGGTTCTTAGTATAACTTGGGGTCATGCCCAAATGCTTTCAAACAACAAGCTAAGACGTGGGCTTGACGATTTCCGAAAACAGACAAGAAAAGAATTAGAGGATTTCCGCAAGCAGGCTATGAATGAGTTTATAAGCTTTGTACGAAATCCGTGGAAAGACTTTGAACACACAGCGCCGGTGCCGGTACCGGAAGAAAAGCCCGTCCCACCGGTGGTTATGCCCGAAGAAGACGAACAGAAACCTGTGGAGGAAAAGCCAATTGTAATAGAGGAAGTTGTTACACCAAAACCTCCCCAGCCCCAGCCACAACCCATAGAACCAATCATTGAAGTTCCTGTCGAGGTGCAGAAATACACTGCATTTACATTCTTCGGTACACAATGTAAGGTGAGATTTGATTCCGATATAAAATTAACACTTGACGGATCAAGCAATAACAATGTGGCTGATGCCTTGCAGACGCTTACCGGCAACAGCTACGACAATATGATAATAGACTGCCTTGCACTACGCGATTCACTGCAACTAAGCGATTGGGCATATCTGCAAATGCTGCGTTCGCTGGCTTACAGCATAGAAGGAGAGCGGACAAACGCCGCCACTCTGCTCATGGCGTACCTCTATATGCAGTCGGGCTATAAGATGCGTCTGGGTGCAAACGACAATCGCCTTTATATGCTCTATGCATCAAAGCACTATATTTATGACCACGTCTCGTACGAAATAGACGGCGAAACCTATTTTGGCATCGAACAGTTGCCGACACGCCTCTCTGTATGTAATGTTGAATTTCCGAATGAGAAACCTTTGTCGCTCTACATTAATACATGCCAGAGATTCACCTCAATGCCGTCGGACATTCGCAGAATCGCATCAAAACGCTATGGAGGTTTTGGTATAGAAGCATCCGTAAACAAAAATCTCATGGACTTCTATTCCTCTTATCCTACTTCGTTTATTGATGACGATATAATGACACGGTGGGCTATGTACGCCAACACGCCTATAGATGCAATCACAAGCAGTCTCATCTATCCGCAATTGCGCAGACAGTTGGAAGGTCTTTCGCAATTTGAAGCAGTAAGTCGCTTACTCAATATGGTACAAACAGGACTCGAATACGAATATGACGACAAGGTGTGGGGTGGAGACAGAGCGTTCTTTGCCGAAGAAAGTCTGTTCTATCCATATTGCGACTGTGAGGACCGCTCAATCCTTCTCACACGCTTAGTGCGCGACTTGCTTGGCCTGAAGTGCATCCTCGTATATTATCCCGGTCATCTTGCATCTGCGATAGAATTCTCAGAAGGCAATGTAAAGGGGGATTACATCATGTATAAAGGACACAAATATATCATAGCAGACGGAACTTATATCAACGCCCCGCTTGGACAGACAATGCCTGAAATGGATAATGCTACAGCAAGAATGATCGTATTAGACTGATACGGAAAGAATGCCCGCGGCATTGAAGATAGAAACCCAGCAAGTTACACGGCTGCTTGCAGTGGTGCAGACAGGAACAGAAAGCCCTGCCTAACCGGATTTCGCTGATAAAATTCCTGTTTGGCGGTTAGTTTGCCTGACAATATTTGCATTTCTGATGCTCAATACTATGAGCTCAGCGCACGACAAAATCTTTGGTGCGAAATTCTCGAGTTTTGAGAGGTTTGAGCTAATGCGCTTGCGCACAGTGGGTTATGCGATTTTCTGACGAAGCGTTATGAAATCAGACTCGCAAAAGAGCCGTTTTTGAATGCAATAGCACCACTTTTACACTACAATAGTGCCACTATTAGCATGCAATAGTGCCACTTTTACTGTCTAATAGTGGCACTATTGGAGTGTAAAAGTGGCTCTATCGTATGGCATGGGTGCTGTTTGCACAGCAAAACACCGTAAAAACAGTAAAACGGAACTCTAGAATCAATTTTTATTTTGTAACAAGTTTTTACCGTTTAGACAATATTTGCATAGTGGGCAGGAAGACATGTTTTTAAGCAAGAAGACATTGAGCCATTTTATTCTGCTCTTTGTCTCTTCCATCTGCCATAGAGATATCCCGAAACGCCTGCCGCGATTATTATGTAAATGGGCGAAACCCCAAATAATGCTATCAACAGACAGCAGACCATGGGTATCCAGGCATTGCGCCATGAGATATTGGCGGTCTTTGCCATCTTGAAGCACGGAGCGGCGATGAGCGCCACTACTGCGGGACGCACTCCCTTGAAGAATTTCTCCACCCATGGATTGTCCTTGAAGTTATGGAAGAACATGGCAATGATGATGATAGCTATGATGGACGGGAGGGCTATGCCGACGGCTCCGACGATGCCTCCCCATACTCCTTTCAGCTTATATCCGATATGTGAAGCCATGTCGATGGCGAAAATACCCGGCGTAGACTGCGCCACCACCATGATGTCCATAAATTCCTGCCGGTCCATCCACTTGTTGTTATCCACGAACTCGCGCTCCATGATCGGTATCATGGCATAACCGCCTCCGAGCGTGAACGCACCTATCTTGTTGCAGGTAAGGAAAAATTTGAGCAGCATATATATATAATGTATGTCTCTTTATGATGTTACAAAAAAAGAAAAACGCCAGACAATAGACCTCACCGGCCTTATCTGGCGTAATTATTCTAATATAAATATTATGGTAATGTCCGATTATTATGAATAGCGCAAGATCTGACCGGGACGGAGACGCATGGTCTTCGAGATGTGGTTAAGCTTACAAATCTTGTCTATCGAAACACCAAGCTTCTTAGAGATGGACGCGAGCGTCTCACCCTTCGTAACCTTGTGATACTGCACCTGATCGGTAAGACCAGACGTAGCGCGGTCGTTGGTGGCATAGTCGTTGCGCGAGTTGGATGCGTAAGAAGAGCCGTCCATCTTTCCGCGTGCTCTTGTAGCAGCTGCCGACTCGCTGTCATACGTCGAGCGGTCGAAAGCATAATAGTCGCCTGTTACGTCCTGCTCACGGAAGTCGAACATAAGAGCGGGATTGAGAGCCACGCCGCAGAGACGTGTCTCAAAGTGAAGGTGCGAACCCGTGCTTCGTCCAGTGTTACCACCGAGACCGATAACATCACCGGCGCGAACCTCCTGGTTCTCATCCACGAGCTGCTTCGAGAGGTGTCCGTAGATAGTCTCCAGACCGTTGTTATGTCGGATGACGATATACTTACCGTATCCTCCGCCCTCGTATCTTACAATTCTGACTTTTCCTGAGAATGCCGCACGGATGGTATCGCCGATATACACCTTGATGTCAAGACCCTTGTGCTGGCGTCCCCAGCGCGAACCAAAATTACTGGTTATGACGCGGCTCGTGGTGGGCATGCAGAAATGACGAAGGTCAATCTTGTAATGTTCAGGGAGTTCTGTGGCACGGTGTGCATAGCGGTTGTCCCATCCTGCGTAGAGGTCTGTCGCGGGCGACTCCGCCTCTTCTCTCGCTGCGATATTTCGCAACATAATGGTATCGACTGCTGCCATCTTACGGTCTACTGGAGCTTGGCGGGCAAGAAGATCCTGACCATGCACCGGTATGGACGCTACGGCAAGCAGCATCGATATAGTAATCTTTTTAAGTGTCTTCTTTAAATTCATCTTCTTTAGGACTCGTTTTTTAGATTGGAACGAGTTTATCGCTCCTTCGAAAGGTAATCGTTGAACAAAAAAAGGCGTTCAACCACAAGTTTGCAACATGCACATTGCAATTTGCATTTGCGTTGCAAAGTTACGAAAAAAATCTGTCAATAAGGTAGTTTTACGTACCTCATTAACAGATTTTGTAATATCTTTAACAATTAAACTTGCTCATTTTAAACAATTTGCACTATTTAATGCATATCTTGCGCGTTTTGCCGTTATCTCGCACAACGTAGACACCCTTCTTCAAAGAGGCGCCCAAAGGCATCTGACGACCACTGATATCGTAAATACGGACATGCTTAACAGCATTGCCTACCCCTACTCCATCAATGCCTGACGCAGAGTCCCATACGGCATTGGCAGCACGACTTTCACCTGTATTATAGACCGCCTTGACGCTATACGTAACGTCGGTGTCGACTGATCGGTTATCGGTATACTTCGTTGCTGTTATGGGCGATGCGTTAAGACGCATGCCGTCACGATAGACATTATAGCCCAGAAGCTTCAGACCTGTTCCTGCTTTACGATACTTTATGTCGTCCACGAAGAGAATGTACTGGTCCTTCGACGTGCAGCGGAGAGCGAAATAGCGTGCTCCCTCCGGCAGGTCGGCAGAATACTGCATCCACTGTCCAGGAACGGTAATCGTGGAGCCTACCTTCTTGAACGAACCTATGGATTTTCCTTCCACAGAACACAGCACCTCCATCTGTTCCTGCGTGCCGTAATAGTTGTTGTTGGGGCTGCACGCCCAGAAGGTGATGGTCTGCGCTCCGTCCACCTCCGGCGAGATAAGCCAGTCGTCGTTGGCGGTATAGCGTCCGGTACTGAATGCGGCTGCCACCTGTTTGCCTGAATGCGTCGGGAAATACAACGGGCTAAGACTGACGGCAGAGGGGTTGAACACCTGGAACGCCATCGGAGCCTCCACATTGTCGTACTGCACGAAGTCGCCCGAACCGTCCTGAATGCCGAGCGTGGACGCTCCGTCGATGTCCATCAATGTCCACTCACCGAAATGGCTGATGGTGAAAGGCACGTACGACTCGAAGTCTTCCAACACATCCTCAGCCTCAGCTCCATTGCTGATGCCCTCCGGCTCGCTCCAAGTAAGCGCTACCGACTGCATTCCGTCAGCAGCCTCAGCCTTGGCGTCCTTCACGAACGGACGACCGGGAAGGACTGTGACGACAACATTCTTCGACACATTGTCCGAAGCGTCCTCATCCGAATCCCACGCAATCTCAGCATGATACAGACTGGAGAGAGCAGCGTCAGAGTTGGGCGCGTCCTTCAGTTCCACGTCTGTGTTCTGCCCTGCTGCAAGTTCGTCAACGTGCGTCTTGCTGACAAGCGTCTCGCCACGATAAAGACAGACATCGAAGTCGGCAGCGTCCTTATCGCCCGTGTTGCTGATATTGGCAAACACCGTAACGTCGTCGCCTACGCTAACCTTGTCAATCATGGCGCTTACGTCGCCCATCGTAAGATTAAAGGACAGCGGGTCGTCCACGTTTATCTGGTCTACATAAAGCGGCACGATGGACGTAAGGTCTTCGGTATTGCCGCCCACACCTGTGAAGATGAGCTGCACGTATTCGTACGAACGAAGGTCAGAAAGGCTGTAGCTATATTTCAGCCAGCGGCCGTCGTTGTCTTCACCGTCGAAATCGTTGGGCAGAATATCATCGAGCTGATGGCGCTTGCCGTCAGGAGTGCGCAGAGCCACACGCAGATGATGGATGGAACGCTTCATGTTCCATACATAGAACGTGAGACGCGGATTGTGCGTGTCCTTCAGCGTTATCTTCGGTCCGATAAAGTCAGAGCTGGCGCCTGTGGTAACCGTAGAGAAGGCTATGAAGCCGTTGTCAAGATCGGCAGCATCGGCGTATGTGCCGTACTGCATGATGTTCCATTCTGCAAGTGCACTCATCGAGCCGTACCAAGGACCACGCTGCATGCTGCGCTTTGCGAACGATTCGGCATAAGGCACAGCGTAAGGCTTGCCCACGAAAATGGTGTCCGTGGACGCGGCTATGCCCTTGCCCTGCTGTGTGCGCGGCGTGATGACATACCATGCCAGTCGCTGCTCGTCGCCCGTCATTGTCATCTGCTCCGAGAACGAAGGTTCGCTGACCGTGGTGCTCTTAAGCGAGCTGCCATCCACATTGGCGATGTTATACTTCAGAGAAGCCTTGTCTATCAAGCCTCCGTGCTTACCCTTTGATGGAGCATCCCAAGAGGCTGTCACCTGTCCGTCATCAGAGCTACTGATTCTAAGGTTTTCGACAGCACCTGGCTGGTCCAGTCCCACATACGTTGACACAGTGACCGTCTCGCCTTTGCCTACGGCGTTCTCTGCCGTTATCTCATAGCTGACAGTTCCGTCAGCTGATGGTGTGTCGGTCATCTGGCAGATATCGCCGGGGATGATGTTCGAGAATGTCTCCACCACCTTATTGTCCGTGAGTCGCTTCACGGTGATATGCTTCAGATTGGCGGTCAGCGTCTCGCCACCCATATTCACCACGGGAGCCTTGAACGAAATCTCCACCTTGCGGTCTGTGCTTGCACCAACCGGTTCTGCCTTTGCCTCCGTCACAGCACCCGGACACTTCACCGAACCTATGCACTTCACCTTGAGGTTGTCCAGATACAGATAACTGCCCTCGGCATACAGACTCAAGGCATGCACACCGATGTGGCAGGCACCGTCATGCTTCGGTGCGAAGACAGCCGACAGCGTGCGATAATTGACATTATCCACCTTCGTAGGAGCGAGAACCGTCTGCGTCAGGCTTGCCGCCTCCGCCTTCTGTCCGGCAGCCACAGCCACCGTCTCACAGTAGCCTTCCTCCGCCTTCACGTCCATAGACACCTGATAAACCGAATCCTTGCTAAGATTAAACGCCGGCGTAACGAGCCAGTCGTCATCGTCGAGTCCTTCCTGGCTTACACCGCAGATAAAGCAGTCGCCGAAGAACTGCCAAGTCTCGTCGTCTTCATTGGCATCAATGACGGTCATGGTCTTGGCAGCCACTTCGTCATTGAACGGCTGGTCGTAAGGTAGCTTCAGAGCCGAACCCACCTGCACCACATTGGTGCGAACCTTGTCGCCGTACTCTCCAGCCACCTTCGCAGCCACCTCATAATAATAATATCCCATCTGCAGGTCTGCCACTTCCTTGTCGTCGAAGGATGTGGCGCTGCCATCGTACACCACCTTGGCATCGGGCTGACGCGTGACGGTGTAAGTGACGAGCGACGGATCGAAATAGCCGTCATGATTGCCTCGCTGCGGAGCTGTCCACGACACGCTTACCGTCTGTGCGTCCTTCATTACAGCCTTCGGCGACACGGCATTCACCACATCGCTGCCCGCCCAGAAGTCGCAATAGGCGAACTGGCTGCGTCCCGCGCTGTTGGTAGCCACCGCTTTCATGTGGTGCATGCCACGTGTGAGCGTCAGCGCAGCCTCAACATCGGCTCCTGCCTGCGACTGTCCTTCCTTAAGCAGACTGCCGTCCATCCAAAGCTTATAGCCCAGAGACGAGGCGAGATTGCCGCCGCCAGCCGTACGGTCCGGCATAGCGATGAGCGCCTTGCCTGTCAGCGACGTTCCTGCGAGCGAAGCCTTCAACGACGTTGGACGTGCCGGGGCATTGTCGTCGGCATACGAGCCGGTGGTATATATACCCGTAAACTCATATCTGTCAGGTATGGTGGTAAGCGTCGTAACAGTTCCGTCAGTAAGATTCACCTCACATATCTCCGGACTCTCATGCGTATAGTGAGGCGTCATCGCCCAAAGCATACGTCCCGAAGGATAATCGAACGTGGCACTCTGCGCATACTTCACCGTCTTGCCCGTCTGACCAATCTCGGTCAGCTCGCCGGTGGTCTTGTCCACGCTGTAGAGCATGCCGTAGATGCTGATGCCGTAAAGCCGTCCGTCCTTCGTGGCAGCCAAGGCTATAAGCTCCTGCTTAAGGTCGGCTATCTTCGAGGAGAATCCTGTGATGGTGTTAAGCGTACCGAAGAAGTAGCCGTTAGTGGTGGCACTCTCGCGGAAACATCCATACACACGGTCCGTCGTAGGGTCGTAGGCAAGGTCGGAAGCCACGCTCGTATAGGTGTTAAGATGGCGTTCCTCAATGAGTCGCCACCCTGCATCCACGTCGTACACGCGGAAACTGACCGTACCGTCATAGTCGTACGGCGAATAGTCCACCATGTAATAGCGACCGTCTACGTATACGCCGCCACCGAAAGCCGACAGATTGTCGTCCAGCTTCACACTCTTCATCTGCGTGGCATCGTTGGCAGGGAGCGAATAGATGCCGAACGGCGCATCGCTGCCCATGTCTTCCCAACCATGTCCAAAGATCACACTGCCATATATGGTCGGCTGCGTCTGCGCGAAGGCAGAACCGCAAGCCGATGCTATGGCAAGTGTCAGAAACAAAGATTTCTTCATCATGCTTTTCTTTTTATTGACATTACTTTCTTACCGAAACCTTAAACGCACTGCCGTCCACCATGACGACATATACGCCCGGTTCTGCCTCTACGGTGATATGAGCTTCACCGGCGAAGGTACGTACGAGACGACCGTCCACGGTGAACATCTTCACCATTCTGCCTTCTGCGCCGCTTATCTCCACACAGCCCTTTCCGCCGCTTACCACAACGGCTGCTGCCGAGGCGTCATTAATGACTGAGAGGTATGTGATGGTGGCTGTATTAGACGGTTTCGACTCGCCCTCTTCGTATGCAGCCGTCACCTGATATGCGTAGCTGTCCGACTGGCGCACGTCATTGTCGATGTAATAGCGCTGGTCGATAGGCTTGGCATTGAGCTTCTGGCGGTCGCGATAGACGTTATATCCCACGAATGTAAGATTCTCCTTCTCCGCACCCTTCGCTATATACGAGATGTCGTCAACGAGGAGGGCGAACTTGTTGTTGGAGACGCAGCGGATGGCGAAGTACTTCGCACCCTGCGGCAGTTCAACCTTATATTCGTCCCAACCATTCACGTTGCTAACGTCGATGGTCTCGCCTATCTTCTTGAAGCTGCCAATGGTCTTGTCCGAAACAGAATAGAGCACCTCCATCTGCTCGGGCACTGCACTTGCGATACCAGCCTTGGCGAAGAACCTTACAGTCTGTGCCTCGCCGCAAAGCTCAGGCGACACAAGCCAATCGTCGTTCTGCTTCTTTGTGAAGCCGCCGTCGGGCGACGCGCAACTGAAGCTTACGAGCATCTGTTCGCCGGAATGGGCTTCCCACGAGGTGAACGGAATGCCAGCCTGGAGCGAATTGAACACCTGGAATGCCATCGGCTCACCGGAATTCTCGTACTGCAACGGTCCGAACGACTCGCTGAGTGTTATCTGAATGGTATTCTGCAAGTCGCAGTCGTATGTGGTCCAGTCACCGAAGTCGCTAATGGCAAATGCCTTGTAATCGTCGAAGGTTTCGGTGGTACGCTTCAGACCCAGACTGTTAAGGTCGGGAGCCTGCCATGACAGACCCACATTGCTTTGGCGTGACGAAGCCTCAAGACCGGAAGGTGTAGGATAGTCATTCTTCTTCACACGTACGCTAACGGTGTTCGACGCATTGTTGTCCTCTATCTGGTCGGCAGCGTAGTCAACAACAGCACTGAACTCCACCTTGTCATCATCCACAACCGTAACCTTACCGTTCAGACCAATGGTCTTGGCACGATCAGCAGAAAGCGGGTCGCCCGTGAAGCGACTGAACTCCTCACCGTTCTTATACACTACGATGGTGTAATCGCCGGCAGCCACCTCATTGGCTGTATTATTGCGCACTGTGAGCTGCAGGTCAGCCATGTCGCCAGCCTCAACCTCTTCGGCAGCGGTGAGCTCAACTGCCATGATGTCGTTATCGGCGGCATCTACGATGGCAACATTATCGTAAGCGAAGAACTCTGTAGTGGTATTGACAGCCTCACCCTCGAAGCCGATACGCACATAACGACAGTCCTTATACGGAGTGAGGTCAATGCTGAAGCGCTGCCAACCCACGGCATACTGGTCAGAAAGAATCTCCTTCACCGGCACAAAGTCGGCATAATCCTTCTGCACGCTGACGGTAAGCTTGTCGCCCTTGCCAGTGCAGTAAGCCCAGAAGTTGAGCGTAGGCTTAGCCATCTCGCTGATGTCCACCTTCGGCGACTCGCTGCGCACCGCCTTGCCTGTCTTATCGGCAGAGAACGACTGCATACCGCCGTCACCGTCCTGTGCCTGTGCTGACGCGCTGCTGGTCATGGCGTAACAGTAAGCCTCACCAACCTCGCCCTTGGTCACGTTAGTAATCCACGGTCCGCTCTTCATCGTCACGTTCTTGAACGACTCTATCATCGGTGCCTTGATGGCAGGACCACCGATTGCCATGCAGGTCTTCCAGTTGCTGCGACCGCCACCCGTACTGCTCACGGCATATACGCTGTAACCGTTGTATGCCTGACGACCTGCCTTAATTGTCAGCTGGTCATCGTACGATGTCTTGCTGCCAAGATTGATGTCGTTTGGATCGGTGCCCACTGATATATAATATGTAAGGTCGTTAGGATCTATGTAGCCTCCATGCACGCCCTCCGGCTGGTCCCAAATCACGTGTATCAGACCTTCCGTCTCGGCATCCTCGTAAGCCCTGAGATTCTTCACCGCACCCGGCTCGTCAATGCCGACGAACACCTTGGCTGTGGTCTCCAGTCCTTCGTTGCCGGAAGCGTCAACTGCATGCACAGCATAAACGCACGAACCGGAGGGCACGCTCGGGTCGTTGTATGAACATTTCTGACCTGGCGTTACAGATGTGAGCGTAGTGAGCGACTCGCCGTTGCGCGAGATGACGATGTCCATCTTGTCGGTCAGCGCAGCACCGTCTAACATGCGCGTCGGAGCCGTGAAGCTGAGAGCAGCAGTAGTGGCGCCCTTCTCGCCCGGTGTTACCACAAGGTCAGTAGGTGAATCTGGAGCAGAAGCCGATACCTCAGTGATGTTGAGATTGTCTACATAAAGATGATTGCAGTCAGCGTCTGAGATGGCATGGATACCAAAATAGCGCATGCCATCCTCCGTAGCACGGAAGGTGCCGGAGAGAGTGCGGCGGCGAGGCTGATAAGTAACCTCCGTAGGTTCGATGACGATGTCGGTCATGGCCTCAGCGGTGGCGTCTGTTCCGACAGCTGCAGCCACACGCTCCGTGGGATAGTCGTTGACGGCATCGAATGAGAACTTATAAGCAGCTCCCTTCTGCATGTTTATGGGCGGCGTGATAAACCAGTCATCAGCAGCATTAGAGCTGTTGGCGGTGTATGCAACCATATTATAGTTGCCGTCAAAACTCCATGTCGAACCGTCATCATTAGCGTCAACGATGGTGAAGTCTTCCATTGAAGCACTGGTGCTCAGACCGTTATGATAAGGCAATGAGAGACTGGAGCCAACGCTTACCTCCACGGATGTGGCAGGCTGGCTCTTGAGGTCGCCATTCAGAGCTGTCACCTTATAGTAATACCACGTCATGTCGGTGGACTCTACGTGGTCGACGTATGTAGTGGCGGCGCAGTCAGTGGCGACAATCACGGAGTCGGCAGTCTCGCCCATCTTGAAGCGCGAGATGGCATAGCGGAGGTTGTCCTTATCGAAGTAGCCTCCGTTGACGGATGCCTCCGGCGCCTTCCATGTCAGCGTCACGTCATTGCCCTTTGCCTTCACCTTCACAGCCGTAGGCGGCATAGGCACGTCGTAGCCCACCCACTTGGTGTCTGTGGTCTGCTCGCTGACAGCAGCCGGACGGACAGTGGTGGCAGGTATCTCAGCTGTCACGCTGAATACGCTGTTGCCACTCTTTGCAGCAGTGAAAGGAGCGGTGACAGTGGCACCGGGTGCTGCCTTGGCGTGTGCCACTGCCTCACCGTTGATACGTACAGTATAAGCGAGGTCGGCAGGAAGACTCTTGCCTTCGACGTCGAGCGTCGGCATCGTGAACGCCACGCTACCGCCGGAGAGCGACGTCATCGAAACGCTCAGCGAGCTGACGGGCTTGGGCAGAGTGGCGAGGTCGAGGTCCTGCTTGAGGAAGATGGTGGAGAGCTGGTCGTAGGTCTGCTCGCCTTGCCATGTGTCCTCATTGAAGCCGTAATTCACAATCTCCGTGACGTTAGCCGTAGCAGGATTCACCTTAAGGACGTGCGTAGCCCAATCCACGTCGGAATAGGCAGCCCAATAGATGTCGCCGGTGGCATAATCGCACGTGGCACTCTGGAAGAATGGCAGGATGCAGAATCCGGTGTTGCCCACAACAGTAGCCTTACCAGTGTATTTATCCACGGTGTAGAGTTTGCCGGTCTTAGAAATCGTATATAGTTGTCCATCGCGATTGAAGGTTAGCGCCACCATGCGCTCTGGCATCTGAGCGATGGGCTGGCAAGAATAAATCACAAAGGGATAATCGTCCTTTGTGGTGTAAGTAAGCCTTCCGAGTGTGAGATACTTGCCGGAATAGTCGGCGTCAGAAAAAATGCCATAGATGGCCTGTGTCTCAGGGTCGAAAGCAAGGTCGGAGGAGATATCCGTAAAAGCGAAACCCTGACGTTCCTCGCCGATTGTCCAGTCGGCTGTGTTGTAGCCATAAAGATGGATTGGGAACGTAATCTTCGAGTTGTCCTCGTTCTCCTCATAGTACGACGACCAGAACTTTCCCTGTGCATAAGTGGCGCCGCCATAACATTTAACATCGTTGCCGACTGGGGTGAACACTGTGGGGTTGGAAGAATTGAAAGTGTAGAAACCTGCATCGCGGGATTCGCTTGCCGACACATAAGTGTAAAACTGCAGGTTCGTAGCAGCTTTACGAGGATTGTCCGCCATCACTCCTAATGACGACGAGGTAAGAAATGCCATTGTCACAAAGGACCGGACAAGGGCAGTAAGGGGTAAATCTTTTTTCATAATGACAAGATTTTATCTGATTAACTGAATTTTTGTTCAAATATCACTTAATAACGCAAAAGTATAAAAGATTATGCAGAAAAACAATAAATCAGTGATATAAGTTGAATAAAGGCGTATATATACAAAATTGCCACACTTCGGCAGCATGGCTCCCATAGCGTGGCAATTACTTATCTCAATTTTTCAATCTCTTCTTCTGCAAGTCCGGTATAACGCATTATCTTTGATATTGGCTCACCATCCTCAAGCATCATCTTGGCTGTTTCAGCACGACCCTCAGCAAGGCCTTTCGCACGACCCTCAGCACGACCCTCCTCAAGACCCTCACGTCTTCCTAAGAGTGCAGCCCCTTCAAGCGTGGCATGATAGTCGCGCATCACCTTCAAACTCTCATCATATTTTTCTCGCTCGTCCTTGCTTAAGGCGGCGATGTCTGTTATCTCGGAGAGCTTCTTGAATACAGCATTGCGCGCCTGGAACGGCATTCTTTCAAAAGTACTCATGTTCTTTAAGATGTAAATCCAACGTTCAAAATCGTTTTCGCATTCATCCTCTTCATTCTTTGTGAACAGAGGAAGCATCAAGTAGATAAATCGCAAGCGATCGGAAAAGACCGTATTGTCCTTCATATCCATCAGGGCGATGTCCGTACGGAACTTCGTCGGCGTACCGTCTTTCATATCATAATTTAGCAAACAGACAGTATAGACTGGTGCCAGACAGTAGTTCCACTTAACATTCGTGTCACCCACCGTACCTTTTACGCCTTGGTTGACGATGTCGCGCGAGGCATAATAGATGGTTCGGTCTGTAAAGAATGGCTGATAGCGGTTCTGCATCTCCACAATAATGTGCTCACCCTTGTCTGTCGTGCAGTAGATATCATAGATGATACCTCGCATTTCAACCAATTCCGGCAATTGTTCTTTATCCTTGAAGACGAGGTCTGTGATATGATGCTCGCCGTCAAGGAGGTCATTAAGGAACTTTATCAATAAGTCCTTGTTGATTTCCTGACCGAAGATTTTCTTGAATCCCCAGTCGGAGAATGGATTAATGAATCTTGGCATAGGCTATTGTTTTTTGCAAAAATACAAAAAAATCCCCAATATGCAATTATCATAAAGCAGAAATAACCCGCTCTCTCACGAAATGGCAGCCCAGTTGATGTTGGTATCGCGCAGTTCTCTTAGTCGTCGCCATAGCATGGCATATTCCTTGGAGGTGCAGGTGGGGTCAGCGTCTATTATCTTCTGTGCCTCCTGTCGGGCAAGCGCCACAAACTGTCCGTCGCGGGCGATGTCCGCAATCTTAAGGTCGAAGGCGATGCCGCTCTGCTGCGTGCCTTCGAGATCACCGGGACCGCGAAGCTTGAGGTCTGCCTCGGCAATGCGAAAGCCGTCGTTCGTGTCGCACATTATGTCGATGCGCTTGCGGGTAACGGCGGAGAGTTCGTAGCCAGTGACAAGGATGCAATAGCTCTGCTCGGCACCTCTTCCAACACGACCGCGGAGCTGATGGAGCTGGGAAAGGCCGAAACGTTGAGCGTCGAGGATAACCATTACGGAGGCATTGGGGACATTCACACCCACCTCAATGACGGTGGTGGCAACGAGAATCTGCGTCTCGCCACTCACGAACTTCTGCATTTCTGCGTCTTTCTCTGCCGACTTCATCTTGCCGTGCACCTTGCTGATGTTGAATTCAGGGAATATCTGACACAGCGAAGCGTAGCCTTCCTCAAGGTTCTTCAGGTCCATCTTCTCACTCTCGGAGATAAGCGGGAAGACGATATACACCTGACAACCGAGGTTTATCTGCTTGCGGATGCCGTTATAGAGCGACGTGAGTTGCTTGTCATACTTATGGATGGTCTGTATGGGTTTGCGACCCGGCGGCAACTCGTCAATGACACTTACATCAAGATCGCCATAGATGGTCATGGCAAGGGTGCGTGGGATGGGGGTGGCTGTCATCACGAGGATGTGGGGAGGGTTCTCGCTCTTAGCCCAAAGGCGCGACCTCTGCTCCACTCCGAAGCGGTGTTGCTCGTCGATGACAGCCACACCAAGTCGCTGAAACTTGACCGGATCCTCCAATACGGCATGCGTGCCGACGAGTATCTGCACCTCGCCGGAGATAAGACCCTCAAGCACCTCGCGACGCTTCTTTCCTTTCACGATGCCCGTGAGGAGTTCCACTCGGATGCCGAGACCGCGAAGAAATTCCGTGATGGTGGTGAAGTGCTGCTCGGCGAGGATTTCGGTGGGAGCCATGATGCACGCCTGATACCCATTGTCGAGGGCGATGAGCATTGTCATCAGTGCCACAAGGGTCTTGCCGGAGCCTACGTCGCCTTGGAGGAGACGGTTCATTTGCCTGCCGGAACGCATGTCGTCACGTATCTCGTGCATCACTCGCTTCTGCGCACCGGTAAGACTGAAGGTGAGGTTATGAGAATAGAAGTCGTTAAACAGCTTGCCGACATGCTGGAATACATAGCCGCGATACTTGCGACGATGGTCTGAGGCATAACGCAGGATATTGAGCTGAACGTAGAACAGCTCTTCAAACTTCAGACGGTCACGCGCCGCCTTCATCTGCTGCGGTGTCTTGGGATAATGTACGCAGCGCATCGCCTCATCGCGCGAGACGAGGTGAAGCGGTTTGGTGATGAAGGTAGGGAGGGTTTCGGGGAGCGGGTCCTTCAGTTTGAGAAGCATGTTCTTGACCGTCTTTTCTATCACTCTCGACGTGATGCCCATCTTCTTCATGCGCTCCGTGGTGGTGTAGTAAGGCTGCATGCCCATCTCGGAGAGCTGAAGGTCGGATGCCCGCTCCATCTCGGGATGAGCAAACTGGAAACGTCCCTGATAGACGGTAGGGCGACCGAAGACTACGAACTCCTGCCCTACCTTATAGTTCTTATATATATATTGTGCTCCGCTGAACCAAACGAGATCGGCTACGCCCGTACCGTCGCTGAAGTGACCGACCACTCGTTTCTTACGCGCCGACATCTCGAATTCCTCATAACTGAGCACCTTGCCCTTTATCTGCACGAAGGGCATATCGGCGGAAAGCTCACGGATGGTATAGATACGGCTACGGTCGACATACTTATAAGGGAAGTTCTCGATAAGGTCACGCCATGTGGATATCCCAAGCTCCTTGCTCAGGATTTCCTTACGTTGGGGGCCCACACCGGGCAGATACATTATGTCTTGCGAGAGTATATCCATATTGGGATTTAGGAGTTACGAGTTAGGAATTACGAATTACTGCTTGCAGATAAAATCCGCAAGGAGCAGGTCGTAGGGTGTGGTCAGCTTGATGTTCTCACGACAACCTTCCACCATCACCACCTTGTGTCCGGCAGCCTCAGCCACCGATGCGTCGTCCGTGAAAGCCTCGCTGTAGGGCACGTCGTAGGCGCGCTTGATGAGCTGGATGTCGAAAGTCTGCGGAGTCTGGACGGTGCGATAGTCGGAGCGCAGCACGTTATGACCTCCGTCCTCGCCTGCCACGTAACGCAGCGTGTCGGTGACGGGCATTACGGGCATGGCGGCTCCATGCTCACGGGCAGCCTCATAGGTGCGGGCTATGACGTCCACGGTGACGAAGGGACGCACGCCGTCGTGAATGCCCACCACACCGGTGGCGTCATCCGGAACAGCGGCGATGCCGTTCTTGCATGACTGGAAGCGGGTGTCACCGCCGTCCACCACAGTATGCTCCACGTTGAAGTGATATTCCTTGCAGAGCTGTCGCCAATAGTCTTGCTGGGCGTGAGGCAATACGAGGATGATGCCGATGGCTTCGCTGTACTGACGGAAACGCTCGATGGTTCGCATCAGGACCGGCTTGCCGTCAACGGGGAGGAACTGCTTAGGCAGGTCGCCGCCCATACGCAGTCCCTTTCCTCCTGCCACAATGATGATATAGTCCTTGTTCATACTACTCGAACATCATGCCTTTTCTCAGATCACTTACCACTTTCTCGCCCTTGAGGATGGAGAGGAGGGTGAAGGCATACTCGAATGCAGCAGCCGGACCCTTGCCCGTTACCACATTGCCGTCGACGGTGACAAGTTGGGCTGTGTAAGTGGCACCCTTCAGCTCGCCTTCGAAGCCGGGATAGCAGGTGGCACGCAGACCGTCAAGCAGTCCGAGATGACCGAGAACCATCGGTCCGGCGCAGATGGCACCGAGAAGTTTGCCCTGCTTGGCATGTGCGAGAAGAGCATTGCGCACACCTTCGTGCTCGTCAAGATTCTTGGCGCCGGGCATGCCACCGGGAATCATAAGGAGGTCGGCATCAGAGAAGTCGGCTTCCTCGAAGCGGACATCAGCCTTTACATATACATCGTGGGCAGACTTTACCATGTCAGATCCGTTGATGCTGACAGTAACCACGCCTACACCTCCACGGCGAAGGACATCAACGGGAGCCAATGCCTCGACATCCTCGAAGCCATCGGCAAGAAATACGTACACTTTTGTCATAATATATTGTTCTTTGGTTTGCTTACCTGAGGACGTCTTCGGGACGGAGCGCAATACACCGAACGGATCGGCGATGCGGGCGTCTTCTTCGTCCTTTTTCTTCAGCGAATAGAATCGTGCCATAACGTCAATAATTAATAGTTGGGCATACTTTTTAATTGTATATGCAAACTTACACATTTTTTTTGGTTCTGCAGCTTTTTGAGCTCTCAATAATTTTTTAATAAATTTAATTTGTGAGACTCCATATAAAATATTATCTTTGCATATAGAAATACTGAAAACACACAATATTAACTTTAAACAAAATAACAAAATGGAAGAAAACAAGAACCAGCAGCCCCAGGGTCTTCAGATCGAACTGAAGCCGGAAATCGGTGTAGGCGTTTACGCTAACCTCGCACTCATCACTCACTCTTCAAGCGACTTTATCCTCGACTTCACTTGCATGCTCCCCGGACTGCAGCAGCCGCAGGTACGCAGCCGCGTCGTAATGGCTCCCGAGCACGCTAAGCGTCTCCTCATGGCCCTCAACGACAACATCCAGAAGTATGAGCAGAACTTCGGTAAGATCCAGCTCCCCGAGCAGCAGCAGCCTCGCACTGCCACTCCGTTCCACACACAGGACGCTGAGGCATAAGCAAGCTGACAAAGCTTAATAGCATAAAAAGAAACACGAAAGCGGATGCGACGTTCCCAAAAGAACGCCACATCCGCTTTCTTCGTTTATGGACATGAAGACAGGAAATTTAGACAAGAAGACAGGAAGACATGTCTTCATGTCTAAAACATGTCTACATGTCTGCATGTCTAAAAAACATGTCTGCATGTCAAAATTCATGTATGCATGTCTAAGAACGAAGAAAGCCGTGGCTTACTCCTTGCGGAGCGCCACGGCTTTCTTATTGTCTATTGCCTTACGCCTTGCGGCGTGTCGGGCGATGATTAGAAGTTAGGAGCGTCAACATCCCACCAGAGACGAGTAGCCTGCTGGTCAGGACCACCGAGTGCGGGCAGACCTGTTGCGTTGAGGTCCTCCTTGGTCTGAGGATCGTCAGTGAACCAAGGCAGACGGCGGATGATGTTCAGACCTGAGCAATACTCAGCGTTGTCACCCATTGTGAGCGAACCGTCGCCATCCTCAGGGTTGAGGACAGGGAAGAGGCGGGGATAGCCAGTACGACGAAGGTCAACCCAAGACTCATAGCTGTAAGGATAAGAAGCGATGTACTTCTGAGTGATGATCATCTCAAGCTTCTTCTCATTGTCGAGAGAGTTGTCCCACTTAACCGGAATCTTAGTAACGCTCGGCATATCTGGAGTCTCACCAGTCGGATCAACGTAAGTGTAGTCCTTAGCCTTTGTTACGTTCATGTAGTCCTCAAGCATATCCTTGTACTTGATGTCCTCCATGTCGCGGTCCTCAAGGAAAGCATAGCGGATGCCCTCCTCATAGAACTGCTGTGCAGAACCACCCATGTTCCAACCACGGAGAGCGCCCTCAGCACGGAGGAAGCAAACCTCAGAAAGCTTCATGAAGTAGCACGGCGGGAAGTGTGAGTTCATGTACTGGTTGTCAAGCTTAGAGAATGAGATGTACGAGTTGGTACCAGCACTCTGACCGATGCCAGGAACAGTACCGTCACGCATACCTACGATTACAGACTCAGCAGGTGTGGTCTTAGGAGCAGAGCCCTTGTTACCGGTCTTCTCAATAGCCTCAGTGTTCTTCTTGAAGAGGTACTTAACATACGGGTGGTCAAGGCTCTCGAGCATGCTGCAGAAAGAAGCGCCAAGACGTGAGTCACCCCACTCTGAAATCTGAACAATAGGATGGTCGAAACCAAGAACAGAAGCATAGAGAGCAAACTCATGTGAGGCCTGAGAAATAACACCGTCACGAACGGCAGCCTCAGCCCATTCCTTAGCTGTCTGAGGCTCCACCTTTGCGAGGTGGATAGCCATACGAAGCTTCAGTGAGTTGGCAAACTCAATCCAAGGCTGCAAACCCTCTGCTTCATAAAGATCAGCATTCTTAAGCAACGGCAGACGGTTGATGAAGATGTTCTTCACAACCTTGGTCTTATACCACTCAGGACGCTTCTGGAAGTGCTTGAAAGCAGCTACACAAGAGTCGATGTTAGCCTTTGCGCTGTAGTAGATGGTACGGACATCGTCGTATTTAAACGGCGACTCGTCACGGTTCTTCTTGAAATCGTTGTAAGGCATCGGACCGAACATATCAGCATTCTCTATAGCGGCATAGTTATAGAGCAAGAGATAAGCTGCCTTCAGCTCAGGGATAGAGTCAAGGTCACCGTTGTTGAGGATGGGAGCGATACAGGTCTTGCAAGAAGAGAAGCCACCGCCAGGACCGCCGTTGAATCCCTTAGAGAGATGATATGTAGACTTCAACTCAGCGTTAGAGTAAGGGAAGTCCGAGTGAGGTACGCAGCTGTACTGAACGTAGTTGTCCGGACCAAGGCAGAACTGGAACTGGTATGCATGAGCCTCAGGCTTGCCACCTTCCTTACCGCCACGGATGCTGTAGATACCGGTGAGGGCTGTTCCGAGCTGTGAACGGAGACGCTTGTAAGCGTTCTGATACATTTTCTCGGTGATTTCTACATTATAATTGATGCTGTCTGCCTTACCAGTAGAGATGGTAGGAGGTGTGACAATCGTCGTTTCCTTCTGGAACTCGTCAGACGGAGTGTCGTAGTCAAGACATGACTGCAGACCGAAAGCCGAGAGGACCATGGCAGACATCAGAAATATCTTAGATGTTTTCATATTCGATTTTTTCTATTCTTATTATAGATGATGTTGTTTATTAGAAGTTGACGTTCAGAGAGAAACCGAATGAGCGTGAAGAAGGCATGTTGAACACCTCGAATGCGCTAAGACCAGTTCCTGTTGAGAGCGACACGTCCGGATCAACGGGAGCATCCTTATAGAGGAAGAAGAGGTTACGCGCGATGAACGACAGGCTCAGGTTCTTGTTTGCTCCGAAGAGGTCACGGAAGGTATAGCCGAGAGAGAGCTCACGCAGACGGAAGTTGGTTCCGCTGTAGAGGTAACGCTCGATATCCTGAGGTGCCACACCACCAACTGACTGATAGTAAGCCGAAACAGGAACTATACGACCGCTGCCGTCGTCAAGCTTGACACCGAGAACATTCTCGCCATAAACTGCGTCAGCATAAATCTTGTTAGCCTCAGCGTTGAGACGAGCGTCTGCAGAGCGCTGTGACAGACCATAACCGTCGAGGAACGACTCAGTCATAGAGAGCACCTTACCGCCGATACGTCCGTTGATGAGGAACGAAAGTGTGAAGTCCTTATATGAGAAGCTGTTGGTCCAACCCATCTGCCAGTCAGCGTTCATGTTGCCGACATACTTGCCATAGGTGTTCTCTGAGTCCATCTGTACACCACCCTGAGAGTTGAGCACGTACCATCCTTCCTTAGCTGTACCATTCTTAACGGCAGCATCAGTAGCCTTGTAGCGCTTGAGGTCAGTTACGTACATATCGCCGAACTTACCACCTTCCTTATAGAGCACCTGTACGCCGCCTACATAGCTTGCGATAATGTTCTCCTTGCCGGTCTTCTCGTCGTAAGCGGTACGGAGAATCTTGTTGCTGTTGTAAGAAACGTTGTAAGATGTCTTCCAACGGAGGCCCTGTGCGCCGAACTTGAAGTCGTAGCCTACAGTAGCCTCAACACCCTGGTTGCGGATCTTACAGGTGTTCATCGGGATTGACTTGCCAGAAGCGTTGGTACCAACGAGGTAGAGGTTAGACATCGTAGCGTTGTAGTATGTGAGGTCGAGGCTGAGTCGGTTGTTGAGGAACAATGACTCGATACCGGTCTCGAATGAAGCGGTCTTCTCAGGACGCGGGTTCTTGAAGGTAGCCCACTGTGACGGTGTGTAAGCGCCAGTCTCGAGGTTGATGTTCTGCGAACCGTACACCTGGTTAGGAATAGAGTTACCTACCTCAGAGTAAGAAGCACGATACTTCAAGTAGTTGAACCACTCGGGGAGCTTCACCAATGAGCTGACAATGGCGTTGGCACCGAATCCGAAGTAGCCGTAGTGCTCGGGCGTACCACGATCCTTAAACTGACGGAATGAGCGATACCAGTCCTCACGGTAAGAACCGTCGACGTAGATCTTGTCTTTCCAGCCTACCTGAGCAGTGAAGACAGCACCCTTGTTCCAGTCTGAAGACTTGCTCTGTGAGAGAGCGCCAGGACCACCTGCTGATGTTGAGAAGTAGTTGACGAGTGTGCTGAGCTGCTGGCGGTTTGCATAGTAGTATGTAGCGTTGCCAGAGTCGTAAGAGTGTCCCTCGCCCTTAGTTGTGTGACCTACCCAACCGAGAGTTGCAGAAACATCCCAGTCGCCGAATGTCTTGTTATAGTTAAGCATGTAGTCGGTGTAGATCTCAGTGGTCTTGCTGTAACCCCACCAATAACGTCCGTAGTCCTCCATACCTGAAGGAAGCCATGTTGTAGCGTAACGGCGTGCGTCTGTCTCATACTTTGAGAAGTCCATACCGATACGAGCCTGGAAAGAGAGGCCGTCATAGATATCGAGCGTACCGGTTACGTTACCGAAGAAGCGGTCTTCCTTGTTCACGCCGTTGTTCTGCTTGAGCAGCCAGTACGGGTTGTTCTGACCATTCTCCTGGTATGCCCAGTTCTGCTGCGGACCTGTAAGGTCTACACGGTCAGTTGTCCAAGAATATGTATTGTCGGCGTTCTTCTTGTAGTAGCCAGTCGGCTCGCTGCGCCAGTTGCCTTCAGCATTGGCGTAGTTGTTACGATAATAGTCCATATCGATGTTGCGGGCAGCCGTATACATGTGGTAAATCGGGTTCATTGCAACACCACCACCAGGACGGTTCTTTGTCTTGGTCTGGATGTAGTTCATCGATACGTTAACGCTCAAACGGTCGAAGAACTTGAAGTCCTGACGGAAAGACAGAGTGTGACGGTTGTATGAGTTCTTAGGAAGCATACCGTCTGAGTGAGAGTTACCATAAGAGAAGTAGCTGCTCATCTTGTCAGTACCACCTGAAAGTGCGATAGAGTTGTTGGTCGTTACACCAGTACGATAGAAGTCGTCGAGGTCGTTCTTAGCGTAGTCGCGGAGATGAACATTATTCATCTGACCTGAGAACTTCTCCGAGTTCATAGTAACAGGCAGACCGAGGTATGACTGACCGTCAGCACCTGTCATCTTATACTGGCTCATCTCAGACACCTTGGGACCCCAGCTGTAGATACCTACCTTACCGCTGGTAATGTTGCCCTCAGCATCTCTAACCGGAGTTACAGAAGCGCCGTATACGTTCTGGATGTCCGGAGTGAGGAGCGGGTTGTCGAAGGTTACGTTAGAAGAAACAGTGATTGCCATCTTGCCCTCACGTCCCTTCTTTGTTGTGATCATGAGCACACCGTTGGCAGCCTCTGAACCGTAGAGGGCAGCAGCGTTGGCACCCTTGAGGACGTTGATTGACTCGATGTCGTCAGGGTTGATCATTGAGAGAGCGTCGCCACCCTCAGAAGCTCCTACTGCGAGCATTGAGCCGCTACCTACCTCACCACGTGTGTTGTTGCTCATAGGCACACCGTCAACGACGATAAGCGGAGTACTCTTACCCATGATTGACTTGTTACCACGGAGGAGGATCTTAGAAGCACCACCGGCACCACCGGCAGACGGAGTGATGGTCACACCTGATACCTTACCCTCGAGAGAGTTGGCAACGTTGGGGTCCTGTACGCGGTTGAGGTCAGAAGCCTTAACCTGCTGTGTTGAATATGTAAGAGAGGTTTCCTTACGCTTAATACCCATGGCGGTAACAACGACCTCCTTAAGCACTGAGCTTTCGTCAGCCATCTTAACGTCTACGTTAGTACGGCCAGCGATCTTAACCTCCTGTGCAGTATAGCCGATGTAAGAGAATACGAGTGTTGCGTTCTTGTCCTTTACGTTAATCTTGTAGTTACCGTCGATATCGGTAACTACACCGAGACCAGTGGCACCCTTTACAACTACGCTAACGCCAATGAGGGGTTCGCCGGTAGCGTCAGTAACGCAACCCTGCACCAGATTCTCATTTGCCTGAATCAAAGCGTTGGGAGCGGTTGTTCCTGCAGCAGAAGCATACTGAGCCGGCACACCTGCTGCGAGCAGGGCGGCGAAAGCAGCCTTCAAGAACATCTGTCCTTTTTCGTTGGAATTGTTGTTCATTGTTTTGATTTGATTTAAAATGGAAAAGTTATAGCTGTTTTCTATAATGCGAGTCGGCGGCTCAAATAAAAAAATTACTGAACTACCGACTCGCCTTTTCGTTGTTGATTATTTATTCTTTCTTAGTGGTATACATTAAAGAAATAGCCTGAGTCTGCGGCTTACTTCTTAACCACGTTTACGGCCTTGTAGAGCTTGCCGTCCTTCATTACCTGAACGACGTAGAGGCCCTTGCCTCCTGTCACTGCCACGTTGACAGCCTCACCGGCGCCAGCGTTGAATGAGTTGGTCTGGAGGAGTGCGCCGCTTGCGCTTACGATGTTGATGGTGTAAGCACCACCCTCTGCGAAGCGGAAGTTAACGCTCTCTACGAACGGATTCGGATAAACTGAGAACTGAGCGTCGCGGTCTACACCGTTGATGGCTGTAGGCTCAGTAATCTCGATTGCGTCGTCAACCATCTTAGATGACTCGCCCCAGAAGTTGGTGAGCTGTACGCCTGCCTCGTAAGATCCCTCACGAGCGTAAGTGATGACAGCAGCCTTGTCTGTCTCAGAAGAGATACGTGCACCGGCGAGGAGCCACTTGCGGTCTGTCTTAACCTCGAGTGTACCCGGGATGCCAGGATAACCGGTAAGGTTGTTGTCAGAAGCCACCTTCTTGTAAGCAGCGCTGGCTGTGTTCTCACCGCCACTGCCGTCCATGAACACCATCTTGGCAACATACTCAGCACCTGCATGACCGTGGTTAGCGAATGTAGAGTCTGCCTTATTGTAATCCTCGAAGGTGTAGTAGCCCTGGAGACCCTCGGGCACGTTGCCGTCAGCGAATCCCTTCATGGCTGCCTTCACCTCGTCGTCAGTAAGAGGCTTGTTCCAAACCTGAACCTCGTCGATGGTTGCGTTAAGACCTGCCTTGTAAACGCCACCGCCACCGATGAAGATGTTTGCAGTGGTCCATCTGTCAATACGGCTGTCAGGATTGTCCTCACGGCGTGTTGAGTTTGCGAAGTTGTTAGGACCAGCTACGCACTTGCCGTTGAAGTAGATCTTCTGCTGGCAGTCAGCACCCTGAGTAACGCAGATGTGGTTCCATACGCCAGGATTGAGGCTGTAGCCGGTAGTCATCATCGACTCTCTCGGGCTATCGTGACCAGTCCAACCCATTGTGTTGAACGAAACCTCGTTGGCTGCGTGATCCTGACGGCACTCGTTCTGACCAGCGGGGATAGCCGGACGAACCTGTACCCAGAGGTCACCCCAGTTATTGTGAGGCCACTTGTCGGCAACAGTGTTCTTGTTGATGAGGTTTGTACCCTGCTTGTCGTGTGCATAGTTGTCCACCTTCACCCAAAGAGCGTATGAATAAGACATGCCCTGCTGGATTTCGCCAGGAATCATGAGCATGTTGGGGTCCTTCACCTGAACACCGCGTGACACCTTACCCTCGCCGTCGCGAGATGTGTAAGAGATGTTGAGAGTCTCAGAGGTCTCAGCCTTGGTCTTGTCGACGCTTACAGTGTTGACAACGGGAACAGCACCTGTCTCCTCGGGAGATACGTGGATCTTACCACGGAGTACCTGCTCTACACCCTTAGAGTCAACGATAGTAACGTCGTATACGCCAAGCTCGTCGATGGCAAGCTCGAACGACTTAACGTTCTCAGCAGTCTTAACCACCTTGCCAGTCTCAGCGTTTGTGACCTTCCAAGACTGTGCGGGATCTGCCATTGCGTCCTCCAGACCTACGGTGAATGTCTCACCCGGCTTTACAACCTGACGGTCGAGAACCACCTCGCTTGACGGAGTGTCGTATGCTATCTCCTTGTAGTCGCTCCAAGAGATGTCGCTCTTCTTGATTCCGTCCGGCGAAACGGCACGTACGCCGAAGCGGCACTCGCGACCCTCGAAACCGCTCTTGATAGGAGCGTCAATCACGTAAGCAGCCCATGATGTGGTGGCTGTGAGATACTGAGCCTCCTGATCCTTCTGCTGCATCCAGATCTCGTAGTACCATGTGTCAACCTCGTCGTTGTAAGTCTTCTCGCCGCCTGTCTCCTCCTTGGCTGCATAACGCATCTTGAAGTCAACGGTGCTGCCCTTACCACGAAGAACCTCCACCTCCTTAACCTCAGGAGCTACGGGAGCGAAGTTCTGCTGCGGGTTGCGGACTGCGAGCTCGCCAACGAGCATCGAGTAGTCAGCAGCAGTGTTCTCGGTTGTGATACCGATGAGGGCGATGTTGTCGCCTAACTTGATACCGAGCTTGTCGAGAGTTGTGGTGAATGTTGTCCACTCGCCGAACTTCTCAGCTGCAGGGATGTCTATTTCCTTATATGATGTAACATTGTCCTTGAGAGCAACGAAGAGCTTGGCGTGTGTGTCAAGTTCGTTATTCATCTTGTATGTTACAGAGATGTTGTATGTAGGCTCTACTGTGAGAGATGTGCGATAAAGCTTTACACGTGAAAGATCTGTAGCGCCGCTCAGACGGAGGCAAGAGCCACCCCAGTAAGCGTCGTCCCATGTAAGCTCTGCGTTAACGAGACCTGATGTGGGAGCCTGCTCAGCTGCATTTACCACCCACCAACGCCATGTAGGAAGGATGTCCTGTGTGTTGAGGTTATGCCACTTGTGGTCGAATGTCACCTTACCCTCGCTGCGGAACTTCAGACCGTTACCGAGGTTGAAGCGTGATACGAACGGAACTGCCTGGATGGTAGACTTGGCTGTGTTGAAGCGAGCCACACCATGGAAGTTGCTCTTCAGGCTTGCGTTTGCAAGTGTTGTAGTACCGTTTACTGCGGGTACATTAGCCGGGTTGCGGTTAGCACCTGAGAAGATAAGTTCCTGCTTCTCGAGGTATGCCTTCTGGATGGCTACGTCAGATGTACCGTAGTCGGTAGCACTCTGATGGATAAGGCCCTGTGAGTGAGCGCCCCAGAAACCGATGGATGCCTTTACGCCCTCGAGGTTACGCCAGTCGGCGTTGTAGAAGTTTGAAAGGTCGCGGCCCTGGATGTCGAAGCCCTTATAGTAGTCGTACGGATCGCGACCCATCGACTCAGCATAAGCGGCAGAGTTCTGAAGCGTACCCTTGCCGGTGTTGTAGTTAGAGAACATCATGTCAGTAACCACATGACCGGCAGCACCGAACATTCCCTTGTTGTGACTGCCAAGACCCTGGTCGAAGGTGATAGCACCGTTGTCGTTGGTACCGTCATACCAGTGAAGCTGGAATGCCCAGCCTATTTCCTCAGCCTTCTTGTGACATTCAGCGATGAACTCCTGGAATTCAGACATTGTGTCGTAGTCAGAACCGAACTCTGAGTTTACGCCAATGCCGTCAATGCCGTAGTACTTGAGCAGACGAACGAAACGGTCAACGTTCTTGAAGTTGTCATTATCGTCACGCTCTGTCAGCTTAGTGAAAATCTTTGAATAGATGTTGCCACCGTCAAGATAAACGGAAGCTGCCCAAGGAATTGAGAGCACACAACCCACCTTTACACCGTTCTTGTGAGCAACGTCAGACAGTCCTGCAGTCACGCGGAACCAAGGAGCTGTCCAGTTGCCGTGGATGTCGAGGTAAGACCACATTGAGAAGTTGTCACCCTCGAAGCAGTAGCGGGGAAGAGCCTTCCAAGAAGAGGTAGGATCGTCCAGCGGAGTCCAGAGACAGAACTTACGCTTCGGGTCTGCCACGTTGTTGGCCTGATAAACGTTATCGGTGATGCGCTTCAAAGGACGTACACGAGAGATATAGAACTCGTCGTCAATACGGCTTACACCAATGGGCTGATTGCCCGGTTCCCAAGTCTCCAAGTTAGCGAGAATGTCGCTGAAGTTGGTGTCCTTGATATCGAGCGGATGAGTCGGTGTACGCTGGGCATAACCCATGGCTACACAGAGCATTGCTGACGCAAGGAGCAAATTTCTCTTATTCGTCATAAATAATACAGATAGAGGTTTTAGATAAAAAAAAATAGTTAGATGATTTCTGAGTAGTTGATGGAAAGCAGAATGCGGTAAGCCATACCGGCTGCAGAGAGCCGGCTGGCGTACCTCATTCTGCATTTATATGACAAATTGTCAATAATGATGCCTATTTTTACTTTCTTACAAGCTTCATAGTGCGAACCACCTTGCCGTCCTTCTTGACGGTGAGGATGTAAGCACCTGCATTAGCGAGGCGAACCTGCATATTGCCGCCAGCTGCGATTGCAGCAGCCTTGCGAGCCTGAGCCTGTCCAGCCACGTTAACAATCTGAACGTCGTAATTGCCTGCCTCAGCAAACTCTACGATAACGTCCTCGCCTACTGTGTAAGCCTTCAGCTCTCCGTTGCCGAGCTGATCGATACCAGTGCCGCTGCCGATTGTGATGGCAGAGAATACGCGCTGGTCCTTACCGAGTGAGTTGGCAAGTGTCAGAGTGACGTTGCGAACGCCTTCCTTCTCGTAAGAGAGAACTGCCTCACCCTCTGTATCGTTACCTGACTGAGAGATGATGTCAGCCTTAGGAGCGCTCCATGTCGGAACTGTCTCCACCTGGTAAGCTGTACCAGAGATGAACGGACAGCCTGAGGTGTACTTAGGAGCAACCCATACGAACTCGCCCTGACCCTCGTCACCTGTCGGAGTGTAAGCGTGGAGACCAGCCTGAACACCCTTCTTCTGACCTACAGAAGCGAATGTGAAGTCGTCGTTGGCAGTCTTCTCATTGTCCCAGAATGCAATCATGCCTGCAGGAACGTTGTTAGAGTCGATAGTACCCATAGTGGTCTGTACCTCGTCAGCAGTAAGAGCGTGATCCCAAACCTGGAGGTTGTCAACAGCACCCTTGATACCGCTACGGAATGCAGCGTCACCACCTACAGCAAGAACCTGCATATCTGTGATGTTGTAAGGATTAGCCTGGTAACCCGGGTCTGTGTTGAAGTATGTATCACCGTTAGCCTGACGGTTCCAGCCTGTAATCTCCTGCTTCTTACCATTAATATAGAGTTCGCCACGGAGAGCACCCTCTGCATTATAGTCGAATGTAAGAGCAACGTGTGCCCATGTTCCTACAGGAAGCTTGCTGTTAGCATACTTATAACGAATCTCGTTGTTGCTGGTCTTGTCAGCACCACGCCATGTGAACGAACCAACTGAACCATCCTGATTTACATTCACCCAAATCCAACCCCAGTCAGTCTTAGGCCATGCGTCGAGCTTGTTAGCTACAGAGAAGAGCTGTGTCTCACCCTCAGCAAGTTCGTTGATCTTCAACCAGAAAGCTACAGAGAACGACTTAGTGCCTGTGATTCCGAGGTCAGAGCACTTGGCACCGTAACGATACTCCTGGAGATCAACACCCTGTGAACTTGCACCGTTAGCCTCGCGAGCGGTGTACTTCATCTTAACCTGATCGCCAACCTTGATAGAGATAGGCTCCTCGCTGTCGTTAGCTGTGAGAGTGTAGATCTCAGGCAGAGCACCCACGCTATTGTCTGTAATCTGAACATATCCCGGATACTCGCGTACCTTATCAAGACCTGCTACAGTGCCGGTAAGCTTCAGTGTGTAAGAACCGATCTTCTCAAGACCGTTCTCAACGGTAACGGTCTTGCCGTTGCCAGAGTATACTGAGTTGCCTTCCTCGTCGAGGAGCTCCCATGCAGCGTCCTTGTGCTCAGGATCCACATAGCCCATAGTGAACTTCTCACCCGGCTTGATAGTGGTCTTGTCAATCTCGATGTCGTCGCTGAGTGTGTATGAAACAGGAGTGTTATACTCTGTCCAAGCAATCTGCGACTCTGACTTCTGGTCGAGGGCTACGGCAGAAACACCGAGGCGAACCTTAGCAGCCTTATTTGTTACAGGGATAGAGAAGAACATACCAGCCCATGAAGTTGTTGTTCCGCAGAGAACCGGCTCCTGACCCTCTTCCTGAGCATAGAGCTTGAAGTAAGAGGTCTTTACGTCGACGTTGTAGCAAGGCTCGTCCACTGCCTTGTTGTTCTCCATGTTCCAGATGAGCTTGGCGTCCATACCGGCATAGCTGTTGTAGAGCATATCGCTGCTTGTGATGACAGGAGCAGCAGGAGCAGCTGAAGTGCCGCGAACGATAGAGAACTCACCGAGGAGAAGGCTCAGGTTCTTGGCGTTCTTGAAGTGGAGAGCTACGAGAGCGAGGTCCTTGGCGTCGAAGTCAGTGCCAACGACAAACTTCTTCTCAATCCACTCCTCATCGTCTGCCTTCTGAGAAGTCTTGAGGACGTTGTATGCTGTTGCAGATGTCTCGCTGCCCTTTGCAGAGAGCAAGAGATCGATATCTGAAGTACCACCTGCGAGCTTATACTTGAATGTGATGACGTCACCAGCCTTGAGAGCATACTCTGTCTTGAAGAGGTGGAGATACTCGTCAGCTGTAGAACCGGTAAGACGGATGGTAGAGCCACCGAAGTAAGCGTCGTCCCATGTAAAGTTAGCGTCAAGTCCGTTCTCAGGAACGTCAGTAGCCTTGTTGCCGAGCAGCTTGCTTGCAAACCACCAGCGCCATGTCGGGAGGTAGTCCTGCATACCTACGTTATACCAAGAGTTGTTGTTCTGGCGCTTACCCTCGAGGTTGAAGTACTTACCGTTACCGAGGTTGAAGTATGTGATGAACGGCTCCTCAGAGAGGTTCCAGCTGAGGGCTGAGCGTGCTGTCATGAACGTAGACATACCGTGCCAAGCGAAGTTGTCAGCGTTGCAAGCGTGACGGTCTACGATAGACGGACAGTTAGCCGGGTTGCGGGTACCGCCGGTGAAGTAGCGCTCGATACGCTGGAGGTATGTGTTCTGCTTAACGTCGGGGTTAGAACCCTTCTCGCCACGGCTCTCCCAGAACATGTTGTTAGAGTGAGCGCCCCAGAGACCGATAGAGAGACGGCGTGAGGGAAGCAGTGACCAGCTTGTGTATCTCGGCTCACCACCCTGCATGTTAACACCGCAGTAGAGGTCGAGCGGATCACGGCCCATTTCCACAGCCTTTTCCACAGACTTGTCCATAAGCCATGACTTGTTCCAGTTATAGTTGAAGAAGAGCGATGTACGGCGGTTCTCACCGTCACCGAATGTCTCCTCATTGTGCGAACCAAGACCCTGGTCGAATGAGATACCACCACCGTCGTTGGTGCCGTCATACCAGAAGTTCTCGAAGAGCGGGTCGTTCTTCTCAGCAGCCTTTACAAGGTTAGCATGGAAGTCGCGGAGGTCCTCAACAACACCCTCACGGTCATAGAACTCTGAGTTGTAGCCCATACCGTTGATACCATAGTAACGGAAGAACTTGGCAGCGAGTTCTGCATCAGCAGATCCCATAGCTGTGATCATCTTCAGCCAGTCGCCACCAAGACCTGCGTTAGGAATGGAAGCTACACCCGAAACGCCCACACCGTTCTTGTGTGCTGCGTCAAGGAAAGCTGCAGGGATACGACCGAGAGAAGCTGTCCAGTCACCGTAGTGTGTTACGTACGACCACATTGAGAACACCTCTGAGTCGAAAACGCCGTTAGGAAGTGCGTTGAAAGCAGGATCGCTTACAGGAATCCAAGCGATAAGCTTCTTGTCGTTCTCAGCAGTAAGGTCGCGTACCTGAGTAGCGGCGTTACGGAAACGAACATGGGGCTTAACACGTGAGATGTAGAAATTGTCATCCTTAGACAAACGATGGTTGTTCTGCCAGTTCTGAAGTGCAAACTGGAACTTTTCACTACCGGTGTCCTTACCGGCATCGATGTAACCCTCGCGCAACTGCTGCGCGTTTGAAGTCATTACGCTGAGCATAAGTCCAGCTGCGAGCGTAAGGGTTTTACGAGTAAAATTCGCCATTCTTTGATTTGTTTTAAGTTATAGATATTCAGTTTATTGAATTTGTCTTACACGGTTAAGTGCTCGACATTGATATAATACTTGATTATTCTATATTGTTATTAAATATATAGTAGAGGCTTCTCGATGTACATTCAGTTTATCCCACTAACTTTTACCTTAGCAGTTTTATTAAAAAGTTTGAAGAAATATCGGTCGGCTTCTTAGGTTTTTATTATTATATCGTTTTCTTTTGCAAAATTAATCAAAAAGCGTGTAACAAAAACAAACGCACGCAATATATTTAACTTTATTAACATTATTAACATTAGCGCCACTGCGTGCCGAATTTTGAATTAGGAGTTAGGAGTTAGGAATTGTTCTCGGCTTCGTCTACACCAAGGCAGATACTAACATAGGAGGCTACGGCGAGACGCCGTAGCCTCCTATGTTAGTAACGGCTGCTTGCCGTAGCCGCCTATATATATCTTAATGCACGGCAGCAAAGTTGAAGTTGCCATTGTCTGTGCCCTCAAACACAAAGACTGTGGAGGCGGGGAAGCTTAGGGTAAGCTGGTCATCGATATTGATGGGCTTATTCACCTCTATACCCTTCAGTCCTCCTTCTACCGCCACCTTCTGGTCTGCAAACGAACTGCGGAGCGTGACGGTGGTCTGAATGTATGCAGGGATGTCGAGCATTTCACGGAGCGTAGTGGTGAACTGACGTTCCTTCACGTCGGGATTGCGAAGGGTGACGGTTGCCTTCTTGCCGTTCCAAGCAGCCCAACCGTAGACATTCACCTGAGTACCGTCCCATGGGTTGCCACCCACCCAGTGAATATCGGGTAGCACGTCGGCATTACGCTGCTGCCAATCCATACATTCTGCCAAGTCTTTCCACAGAGCGCCAGCCTTGCCCTCGTTGTCCTCAATCTGGTCCATCAACTTATAGTCGGTGTATAGCTCCACCATACCCGAGCCACAGCCAAAGGCACAACGCATCTCACGCAACACACCGTCATAGCTATAGTCGCTCGGAGTGTAAGGCTTGCCGTATTCGCTAAGAATGAGTCCGTGCGTCATCAAAGTGTTGATAGGACAGAGCGGCGAACCTTGCGTAAAGATCTTATAAACCATGTGGTCACGATAGGTTATCCACTGTTCGCGGTCTGTTCCCGTATTGCCGATATACGAGCAGTCGGCGTCCTGTCGCCATATAGCATCGCTGTAATGGAACCAGAAGGGCGAAGCCCATGTACCCACGGTAGTATTAAAGAATATGTCGGGACGTGTCTTGCGCACGGCACGTTCGATGCTAATGATTCCTTCAGCATTCTCAATGCCGGTATCACCCTCATCAGGTCCGAAGGCTGTACCTTGTGCGCTGATGCCGTCAAACTTGAAGAAGCGGAAGTCGTAATTGCTAATCATGTTGTTGCAGCAGTCAATGAAGTAGTTGTAATATGCCTCATTGCTCAACTGCATGCCTCCACGGTTCTCCCAGTATTTGCGACGATAAGTGCCGCTACCGCCATAACCGCCTACCGGACCTAACCATGCACCGATGCCCACACCCATGCTCTTAGCCAGACGGTCTTCATCAGCGAAGCCATTGGGGAAGTTCGGATTGAAAGTCCATGTGCCGTAAGCATCCCAACCGTCGTCAAAGACGAAAGCATAGGGTGCCTTGCCATACACGTCATAGAACTTGTCCTTCCAGTGTTTTATCACGTCAGCGCACTGTGTGGAAGTCATGTTCTCCGAGTAGTCGCCCTTTGTGTTCTTGAGGTCGGAAGCATCATACACACCGTTATTACCTACGGCATTGTTGCGGTCGATGTTTAGCTCGTACCATGAATTGTATAAGGGGAACGCACGCCAAGGCACTGCACGTTCACGCTCGCTATAAGCCAAGAATGAACGACGTGCCTGTCCGGGAGCCACCAATCCTACGACGGAGCTGACCTCCCACGGCTGACCCTTCTTAAGCGTAGTATTACGACGCCAATAACCCTGAATAGGCACATCGGCTGTAGCAGACATAGTGTCTTCCACCTCAACGGAGTTTACGCCCATAGGAGTTTCAAGACCTGCGAATATCTTTTTGCTGGCAATAAGCGCACCGCGTGTATTACCAACTACCTCCGGCACGCTCTGTGCCTTATACCCGTCCACATTGTAGATCATAGGTGTTATGGACTGCATGGCAATGTCTTTATCGGCAGACACGTCAAGGGTTGTGCGCAGATAGTGGCTTCCGTCACGCAGCACAGCATGCCAGACAATATTGAGATTTCCCTTCTTAAACACGGCTTTAAGGGCCTTACCGTTAAAGCGGTCCGAACCTTTCACGGCATTTTTGTCGCCGACGAGATTTTCGGTGCCGACGCTTACCAACTCCATCTCTGAAGATGTGAAGGTGCTACCGTCACCCAATACCACTTTAAACAGTTCGGTGCCTGGTTTAAGGTTCATCTCTTCGCAGCCATTAAAGATCAGCTTGCCTTTCACTTTGGCAAACTTGGCTGTCAGCAATGCGTTCTTCAGTGTCCACTCCTTAGAGCGGCTTACCAACTGAGCTTTGTCTGCTTGCACTTCCTGCGGAAAAATCACCTGCTGTGCCACGACGTTCTGTCCGCTGCCAATGACAAGGCAGAGAACAGAAGCTCCTAACCAACGCTTCATTCTATTATTCATTATCTTGTTCATTATATTATTAGGTACCTTGATTTAGTAGACTTATACATTTATATAAAAGCGGGGTATAGACTTCCCATGCTTGCATATCTCAGAAGATTCAGTATTGATAAAGAAACGTCTGACAAAGGTAAGCATAAAATCCGAGATAATCGCCACGTTAGGAGGAGATTAATTGCAGGTGGCAGAGATTGTTATTTGCTTGAAGGAGGCAGGGCTTTGACAAAAACATTTATCCACAGACTTTTGTGGGCTAAACCCTGAAGGGTTCATTATGTAGTTTGGAGAATGGGACTTACGAGAGCAAGCTCTCGACACCCATCCTCCAAACTACATAATGGTGATGCAGAGCATCACTAAGCCCACAAAAGAAAAACAAGTAAAAACACAAGAATATTGAGATACATAACTTTACAGATAACTGAACTTGCAAAAGTTCAATTATGTAATATCAAATACGGATCAAGCAGAACATTCAGCTTGTGTTTTTAAAGGTTTTTCCGCTTGTGTTTTTCGAGAGAGGCGACAGCCTCTCATTCATTTGGGGCATATATGGGCGTGAGAACTTGTTCTCATAAGACCATATATGCCACAAAGGAATTGCCGAAGGCTCGAAAACCACAACCGGTCTGTGGAGAAAGGTTTTTGTCTAAGCCCTGCCTAAAAATCAGAGCAAAGGAGGCAGGGCTTTGACAAAAACATATAAAAACACAAGAATGCGGGTGAGGACACAATAAAACGGTTGTCTATTTGTTTATATAATATAAACTCTAAAAATACCTACTAACTTATGAATTACAACATACAAAGATTGGATGAGATAAATCCTGAACTATATAAGAAGCTCAAATTGTATTGCTATGATATAAACGGATGCTGCCAAATCGTACATAATGAGTTGGGGCCGTTCCTTAATGAATATATGTATCAGGATGCTTTGGCTATTATGTTTAAAGAGAAAGACATACAATATGAGAAGGAATATTTCTTCGCTATAGAGTTTCATGGACATCCTATCAAACATAAACATTATGTCGACTTTTTTGTTCAGGGAAAGGTGTTTGTGGAGTGTAAGGCTATCGAGCGCTTGGGAGCTGAACAACGCCAACAATTGTGGAACTATATGCGTTTGACAAAAACAAGAATTGGTATTCTCTGGAACTTCGCTCCAATCCGTGACCAAAACGAACACTATTATCTCGATACAGAAACAGACACCATGTACATGTTCTGATGAACGACTCTTTATTATTGCCTTATGTTTTGTATGTGATATAT
>OIZP01000187.1_pt1 | contig 41223 bp, 39 predicted proteins | sample 1588531 | NCBI WGS metagenome assembly OIZP01 (sample SAMN03283283) | human gut metagenome | biome: human-associated habitat; material: feces | host: Homo sapiens | place: Peru | collected 2012
CTCGTCCCAATTGAAGTCGTCCAATGGCTTTACGTTCTTTAAATCTGACATAAAAATAATAATTAAATTTTAAATTAATAAAGTTAGACTTTATGTGAATATATATAAATCGGGCGCAAAATTACTCATTTTCTGTGAATTAGAGCAATCTTGCGCTCGATATTGTTGTCGCTTTATATTTTTTTAACTTCTTGTATGGAACCTTGTGGCTCTTTTAGCCTTTATACCTTAATATATAATAAGGTGTAGCTGTCCTTAGCATCGAGTTTATCTGATTCTCATCTTTATCACCTTGCTGTTTTGGCGTATGATGACGATGCTGTTGGCATTGGTCTGCGAAGGAGTCAACTTTCTTCCGTCGATGCTATAAACATCGTAAGGCTTAGAGAAGTCGATGAAGTCTTTTGGCTCTGTTGTCGTTTCCTTAATGCCTGTCGAATTCTTGGTTCCTGTGATGGTGGCCTTCTTGATTTCCCAGGTGCAGCACATATTCGTATCGCTCTTGTAACGGAAGGATATTGTTGACTTTGTTCCACAGAAGTAGGATAGGTCGAATGTGTATTCTGAGAAAGTCCAAGAGTCTTTTTCTGGAACCTTAAAGTCTGACAAAGGTGAGATATCTACAGCACCATCTTCTGGTTCTACACTTCTTACTAAGATAGAGAGATAGTCCAGTGCTTTGCTGTCTGCAAAGTTGACAGCCTGACTGATGGTGAGCTTAGCATCATCATAGTCGGTTAAGTCTACCTCTGGTAGCGAAAGAGTTGCTTCTGCTTCGTATTTGCTACCCTTATTATAAGCTGTTGCCTTCCATCCATATTGAGGGTCGCATTTCCATATTTGAGGATTAGGACTGCTATTGCTTACGATGCTCTCCTTGCATCCTCCATCATTAGCAGTGAAGATGGCTTGATAGACATTCACCTTGGTAGCATCAGGGTTGGGGTCTGGGTCGACAGAACCTCCACCTCCGCCTTCTCCATTCACGTAACTTGAAGATTTGACTGTAGTCTCAGGATTGAAGGCTATGTTGGTGCTGTCGCCCCATACGTATTCCATCAAGTTAGGGAAGTCAACGTAAGGATTTCGGTTTCCCTGAATCTTAGCTACATCATTGTTGCGTTTGATCTCTAAAGCATCTGGCTTGTCGGCTTTAGCCCACTGGATATAGAGTGTGTATGCCCATTTCTGAAGAGTAGGGTAGGCTCCTTGTTGCAGTATCTGGAGAGCTTGCTTACCACTCCAGTTATAATCTTGATAAGCGGTAGCCATATACATGTAGCCACGGGCAAAGTCTCCTTTCCATGGGTCTGCAGGCTCCCAATACCATTTACCATCTGTTCCTTTACCTACTTTTGTCCAGCCGTTGCCTATATCTCCGCTGACGACTTTTCCCATAGGATAGTTGCTCTTTTTACTGTTGATTCTACTCTCGCAAGGCATCAGGTTATAAAGATCCTTATATGCCGGAACAGTTGCTCCGCCCCACCAGCTTTTGGGGAACGAATGCTCTATATTCATACCTGCGCCGGCTGCACCTTGAGAAGTAGACTTTAACCATTCTTTTTCCGCAGAGTAACGATCGATGAAGTATCCGTTTTCATTACGATCGGTAGACCAAAAGTCCCACCAGGTTTTCCCTTTGCCAGAACCATACTCAAGCACATTGGCTTTTTTGATGATGTCATGTATCGCCGTCTTCAGTTCAGCGCCTTTTTTGCCTTTGAGTGAACTGTAATAGCCTTCGGGAATCTGTGCCAGCATAGGGAGTGCCGGCATTACACTTACCAAGAAAGCAAGTGACAAACGTAGTAATTTTTTTCTCATATAATTAATCGTTATTATATTGTTTTGGCGCAAAGTTACAAAATCTTTTTATAAGTTCCAACTTTTTGCACAAGATTTTGATGGTGTATATGCTATTGTCATGATAATGTTATGGGTTGATAGTAAACTTGTAAAAAAAGTCTGGCAACAGGAGCTGTTCCTCGAAGGGATGATAAACAAAAAAATGATGCATAAGCCACCATGTGACTCATACATCATTTTCTAAATTCATTTCTCTGTTCAGAGGTTATTTCTGCAGAGGTATCTTCTTGACGCGACGCTCGTGACGGCCACCCTCAAAGGTAGCTTTGAAGAACTCGTCGAGGATAGCCTCGGCAGTCTTGTTGTCAATGAAACGTCCAGGAAGCACGATGACATTGGCATCATTGTGCTGGCGGATAAGTTGGGCGATATCCTTGTTCCAAGCCAAGCCCGCACGTACACCCTGGTGCTTGTTAAGAGTCATAGCCATACCTTCACCGCTGCCGCAGATACCGATACCAGGATAGACATCTCCATTCTCAATGCCTTCTGCCAAAGCATGGGCAAAATCAGGATAGTCTACGCTTTCGTCGCTATATGTGCCATAATCCTTAACAGGATAACCCTTCTTTTCTAAATACTGCAAAACGAATTGCTTCATTGGAAAACCTGCGTGGTCGCTGGCCAATCCTACTGTCTTTACTTCCATAATCATTACGTTTTAAGTTATTTATTCTGCCAAGAATGCCTTCACTTGCTTGTAGACATTCTCGCCTGTATATCCCAATTTCTCATCGAGCACCTTGTATGGGGCAGAGAAGCCAAAGCTCTCCAAGCCGAATACCTTGCCGTTAGCACCTACCAGTCCCTCGAGTGTGACAGGCAAACCTGCTGTCATACCGAAGATCTTGGCGTTCTTAGGCAATACGCTCTCCTGATATTCCTTGCTCTGGCTGCGGAACAAGCCCTCTGAAGGAGCACTTACCACGCGTACCTTGATACCGTCCATGCGCAAAGCCTCGGTACCAGCCTCCAATGTAGAAACCTCAGAACCGCTTGCTACGAGGATAACATCTGGATTCTCGTCGCTGCCAGCCACGATATAGGCACCCTTGGCTGCCTGCTCGTAGTCGTTGCCCTCTGGCAGTTTGGCTATGCCCTGGCGAGAGAAGATGAGCGCTGTAGGAGTATCGATGTTCTCCATAGCGAGCTTCCAGCAAACTGTTGTCTCGTCGGCATCAGCTGGGCGGAATACGCGTACACTGTCCTTGCCGGCATGGTTCTTTAACTTTTCCATCAAGCGAATCTGTGCCTCCTGCTCTACAGGCTCGTGGGTAGGTCCGTCCTCACCCACACGGAATGCATCGTGAGTCCAGATGAACTTGACAGGAACCTGCATCAAGGCTGCGATACGAATAGCTGGTTTCATGTAGTCGGAGAATACAAAGAATGTACCCATTGCTGCTATCACGCCACCGTGAAGCATCATACCGATACACATATCTGCCATGGTAAGCTCGGCTACACCAGCCTGGAAGAATGCTCCAGAGAAGTCACCACGTACCATGCTCTTGGTCTTCTTGAGGAAGCCGTCGGTCTTGTCGGAGTTAGAGAGGTCGGCAGAAGCGCAAATCATGTTAGGAACCTGTTCTGCCAAAACACCCAAACAAGCAGCAGATGCTGCACGGGTGGCAGAACCTGCCTTCTGTTCTATCTTGCTCCAGTCTACCTTTGGAGCCTTGCCAGAGAACCACTCATCCATCTGGGCGCTCTTCTCAGGATTGGCCTTGCGCCATTCTGCCTCGGCAGCCTTACGCTCGGCAACAATCTTCTTCAACTCCTCGGCACGCTTGGCGTAGAGCTCTTTTACATCGTCGTAGATAACGAATGGATTCTCAGGGTCGCCACCGAGGTGCTTGATAGTATTGATATAGGCATCTCCACCGAGAGGAGCGCCATGAGTATTGATGCAAGCCTCATAGCTTGTACCATCGGCACGCAAGGCTCCCTTGCCCATCACGGTTTTACCAATGATAAGGGTAGGACGCTCCTGCTCCTGCTGAGCTGCTGTGAGGGCTTCACGAATCTGAGCTACGTCGTTGCCATTAATCTTGATGACATTCCATCCCCATGCCTTATACTTCATCTCGGTGTTTTCGGTCATCACAACGCCACACTCTGTAGAGAGCTGGATATCGTTGGAGTCGTAGAACATGATGAGGTTGTTCAAACCCAGGTTGCCTGCAATACGGCCTACGCCCTGAGAGATTTCCTCCTCTACGGCACCATCAGAGATGTATGCATAGATTTTGTGCTGCATCATGGTAGAGCCCAAACGTGCCTCAAGGAACTTCTCGGCTACGGCAGCACCAGCTGCAATGGCATGTCCCTGACCCAATGGACCGCTTGAGTTCTCAATGCCACGAGCTACATCGAGTTCTGGATGTCCTGGAGTTACAGAACCCCACTGACGGAACTGCTGGAGGTCGTCCAAGGTAAAGAAGCCACGCATGGCCAAACCTGCATAGAGCATAGGGCTCATGTGACCAGGATCGAGGAAGAAACGGTCGCGGCCTGTCCATGTTGGGTCTGATGGGTCGTATACCAAGAACTCAGAGAAGAGTACGTTGATGAAGTCTGCACCACCCATAGCACCACCTGGGTGACCAGAGTTTGCTTTTTCTACCATAGAAGCAGCCAGAATACGGATATTATCGGCTGCATGATTCATAACTTTAATGTCGTTCATAAACACAAATTGTATTAAATATTTTGTATGGTCTTACTTGTGATTTTGAATTTTTCCACAAATATACTATTTTATTTTTAAAACAACAATAGATTTTGCCGGAATTTTCACTTTTAGCGCTTTTTTACTTATTTTGGCATCCTTGAATACTGAAGGCTTGACGTTTTGAGGGTGTTGTTTTGTTTATTAGGTTTTTTTTCTGTCCGTAGTATGCATTGGGACCATGTTTGCGGCTGAAGTGCTTCTCTACGAGCAGAGGGTTCATGGTGGTATTCTTGTTTATCGTGAAAGAGATGAACGCCATCTTGGCAACCTGTTCTGCCACTACTGCATGATAAACAGCCTCGTCGGCATCCTTGCCCCAAGTGAAAGGACCATGGTTCTTTACCAATACGCCTGGGGTATGAACAGGATTGATGTTTCCCTTCTTGAAGCGGTCTACAATAACCACTCCTGTATTGTGTTCGTATTCTGCCATCTGGTCGGCAGTCATATCGTCGGTGCAAGGTATGCAGTCGTGGAAATAGTCGGCATGAGTGGTGCCGATATTAGGGAGGTCCAAACCAGCCTGAGCCCAGGCTGTGGCATAGGTGGAGTGGGTGTGTACGACACCTCCCAATTCAGGGAAAGCACGATATAATACCAGGTGGGTAGGAGTATCGGATGAAGGGTTGAGATCGCCTTCCACTACCTTTCCTGTGGCTAAGTCAACTACCACCATGTCGCTTGCCTTCATTGTTTCGTAACTCACTCCTGATGGTTTGATGACTACAAGACCTTTCTCGCGGTCGATTGCGCTCACATTGCCCCAGGTGAAGAGAACGAGGTGATGCTTCACAAGGTCAAGATTGGCCTTGAATACTTTTTCTTTTAATTCTTCTAACATCGTTTCTTATGTTTTTTATTGAAATATCGTAAATTATTGAGTTAGGGAGTTGGGTTAAGGAGTTAAGATAACTTCTCTTTTTATCCAAGCAAATAAAGGTTTACTTGAGTTTAAACGAAGGATCCTGTGCGTAAGCTTTCTTGTTGAAGCGATAGAGAGCAGCTCCGCGTCGTGAGCCGGCTTTGTCTATCAGTTCGGTCTTTTCTATGAAGTCGATATCCTTGATACGTTTACGGAAGTTGCGCTTGTCAATCTCTTCGTCCATCACCGCCTCGTAAACATGTTGCAGTTGGGTGAGGGTAAACAGATTGGGCAGAAGTTTGAAACTCAAAGGTTCTGTGTTGATGCGTCGGCGTATCTGGCTGATGGCATCTTGTATCATCTGGTTGTGGTCGGAGTAGAGCTGGGGCAAGTCTTTAAGGATTACCCATTCCAAACCATGTTGTTCTCTGAGCTTGTCGTCATAGTCTACCACATTGATGAGGGTACAATAGGCAACCGATATAACTCGTTCGCCCGGGTCACGGTCTATATTGCCGAATGCTCCTACCTGTCTGATGTATAGGTTTTTCATACCTGTCAGGTCGAGAATGACACGGTTGGCAGCTTCTTCGAGGCTTTCGTGTTGTCCTACGAATCCACCATAGAGGGACCATTCGTCTCTTCCTGGGTCCATCTTGCGTTTACCTATTAATACTTGAAGGTTCTTTCCGTCAAAACCGAAGATGATGCAGTCAACAGCGACGAAGATTTTAGTATATTCTTTATAAAATTGAGTCATGTTTATAATAATGAGTCATGTTTATAATAATATGTTATGATTCTATGGAATTCTTGTCTGGCACATTGAGTGATACTACACGACATTTTAAGGTACTGTATTAGTTGCCATTTTGTTTTGGGGGTAAAATTACATTAATTATTTTAAAGTTGTATCATTTTTGCTAAAGTATTTTTCAGTTAAAGTGTGTCTTTAACTCTATTTGTATAAAATAAAAGAGCAAGTCCTTGTTTTATTAAAGAACTTGCTCTTATTTGAGTGATATAATCGTTAATTATAAATTCTTAATATAATCGCTATATATAATAATGTATTTATTTGAAAAGTAGTTGTTGTTAGCATACCTTGTGTGATCCTTCAGAGATGATGACAGGATAAACTTCAGGTTCATGACCATATTTGGCAGCAAATTTAGCTTTTGTATCTGCAATGAACTTATCGTAGATGTCATCCTTTACAAGGTTGATGGTACAGCCTCCGAAGCCACCACCCATAATACGGCAGCCTGTTACACCATTTTCTTTGGCTACGTCATTCAGGAAGTCAAGTTCCTCACAACTAACCTCGTATTCCTTGCTCAGACCATAGTGTGTCTCGTACATCTTCTGACCAACAGTTTCGTAGTCACCTTTCTCAAGAGCATCGCATACTGCCAGCACGCGGTCTTTCTCGCCCAATACGAAATGAGCACGGCTGTAGTCTTCTTCGCCCACTTCTGCACGGACCTCTTCAAGTTGTTCCCATGTGCAGTCGCGCAAGGTCTCAAACTTGGCTTCAGGATGTTTGGCAGCAATATGCTTTACCACGTTCTCGCAAGAGTTACGACGGTCGTTGTATGGTGATCCCGCCAACTCGTGTTTTACCTTAGAGTTGACCAGACAGAGTTTGTAGCCCTTTGGTTCGAATGGGAAGTACTCAAATTCGCGGCTATTGCAGTCGAGACGCATGAGTTTGCCTTCCTTTCCGAATACGCTGGCAAACTGGTCCATGATACCGCAGTTGACACCTACATATTTATGTTCTGTAGCCTGACCTGCCAAGACAAGATCCCACTTAGAAATCTTGTTGTCACCAAACAAGTCATTCAAGGCAAAGGCGAAACAACTCTCAAGAGCAGCAGAAGAAGACATACCAGCACCGAGAGGCACATCACCATAGAAGGCCGCATTGAAGCCTTTCACATCTACGCCCAAAGCCTTCATTTCCTGACATACACCATAGATATAGCGTGCCCATGAAGCGCGTGGACCCTCAGGGTCGTCTACCTTGAACTCCACACGGTCCTTCAAGTCGATAGAGTAGAGCATGACAGTGTTAGTTCCGTTAGGGCGGATTTCAGCCATGATACCTTTGTCTACTGCACCGGGGAAAACGAATCCTCCATTATAATCAGTATGCTCACCAATCAGGTTGATACGACCTGGTGACATATAAATGTTTCCAGTTTTGCCGTCGAAATGCTTAATGAAGCGGCTTCTTACTTTTTCAATATCCATAATCAGTTAAGTTTTTTTTAGTTGTTCATTAAAGATTTGTCGGTTATATAAAAGCCCTAAGGCATTAAAAACCTCAGGGCTATCATATTTCGTAGTTTTTATTCTACAGGAATATCCTTGTTGACATTCTTGCAGCCAGCTACAGCATAGAACAGCATGTATGCCATACAGATGAGAGGCACAATATAACTTGTCATATAGCCTCCATTATCAGCGATGAAGTTCTGTACCAATGGAATTAATCCACCACCTACTACCATCATCATGAAGATACCAGAAGCCTGGGCGGTATATTTGCCAAGACCCTCGGTAGCAAGATTGAAGATAGATGCCCACATGATGGATGTGCAGAGACCGCAGAGAACCAGGAACATGGCAGCAATAGGTACGGTTACCATCTGGAAGGAAGTACCAGTGAATACAGGCATTTCAACCGTTGTAGACTTACCCAAAAGAACTGCGAGAAGGATGAAAATGATGCCGGCACCATTGGCAAAAATCATCATCTGGCGACTTGATACCTTATCAGCGATAAAGCTCGAGCAGAGACGGCCTACCAACATCAAGAGCCAGTAGGTACCTGCTACGAATCCACCGATAGCGGCAGCATTAGCCAATACGACTCCGTTGATCAAACCACCGCCATTGGCTGTAGTGTCAGAGATGTAGAAATTCAATGTACCAGGAATACCTACTTCAACGCCTACATATACGAAGATGGCGAGAACACCAAGGTTGAAGTGACGGAATGCCCAAGGTGAGTGCTCGAATACTGTCTTGTCTGTAGTCTTGCCCATCTCTGGATCCTGAATAGGAATGAAGATCAAGATGAAGAAGGCTGCTGCGAATACAGCAAGGGCGATGTAAAGTACCAGATTTACGTCTACTATCTTTGTGTTGGCTGTTACGGTTCCGATAAGTGCACCTACGAGCATAGGAGTTAAAGTACCAGACAAGCTGTTGAGCGTACCTCCTATGAGGTTCAACTGGTTACCACGATTGCCACCGCCACCGAGAAGGTTCAGCATAGGATTTACTACTGTATTCAGAATACATACAGCGAAACCAGAGATGAACGCTCCGAAGAGGTAAACGGCGAAACCAGAGATATCGGCACCGAACTTACCAGAAATGAACTGGATGAATACGCCTACAAAACCAGTAGCAATACCGGTGAGGGCAGTCTTCTTGTAACCAATCTTGGTGAGCAACTTGCCTGCGGGTATACCCATGAAGAGATAAGCTAAGAAGTTCATGGCATTACCCAACATACCTATCATGTTGGCACTACCGCTGTCGGCGAATACATTTTTCCAGATGACTCCGATAGGAGCTGCCAGGTTCGTTACAAACGAAATCATAGCGTAAAGAAACATCATCGTGATGATGGCGATGATATTACCATTTTTGTTTTGGCTTTCCATTTTTAATTGTTTGATAGTTGATATTGTTATTATTTAATTATTCCGGGTTTGTTCTCATCGTAAAAAAGAATACAGCTCTATATTATAATCTATATTAAGAATGTTATTCAAGAATATGATTTTCTTTAGGAAATGTGGTTGCTTTTTCAAACGAGAAAATGGAGCAGGCGCTTTTCGAGTACCTGCTCCATATATATAATAAGGTGTTATTTCTCTACCCCAAACTTATAAATAGTTTTCTGTGTGTAGGTGTCGCCTGGTTTCAAGCGGCAACTTGGGAAGTATGGATGGTTAGGTGTGTCAGGGAACTTCTGTGCCTCGAAGCAAACAGCGCTGCGGCGTGGGAATGTGGCGCCATGCTGACCGGAGATACCTGCCAGGAAGTTGCCTGTATACATCTGCAAGCCTGGTTCGGTGGTGTAAACCTCCATTGTGCGGCAACTAACAGGATCCTTGATTTTTGCTGCGAAACTCAACTCGCCTTCCTCTTTCTTATTGAGAACGAAGTTGTGGTCGTAGCCCTGTCCGTTCTTTATCTGCTCGTTGTCGGCATCGATGTCCTGGCCTATGGTCTTTGGAGTACGGAAATCGAAAGGAGTACCCTCTACCTTGAGAATTTCGCCGGTAGGGATGGAAACCTTGTCTATAGGGAGATAATAGTCTGCGTTTACCTGACAGATAATGTTGTCGATAGTAGGTGTTGGGTTGGCAATTCCCTGAATAGAGAAGAATGCGTGGTGTGTCAGGTTGACTATTGTCAACTTGTTGGTTGTTGCCTGATACTTGATGACAAGCTCATCGTCATCTGTCAAAGTATAAGCCACCCATACGTTCAACTCACCGGTAAAACCTTCTTCGCCATAAGGACTTGCATATTTGAGAACTACAGCATTGCTGCTTACCTGCATGGCATCCCATACGTGTGCATGAAATCCTGTAGGACCGCCATGAAGATGGTTAGGACCGTCATTGCGAGCCAACTGGTATTCTTTGCCATGGAGTGTGAACTTGCCATCCTTGATGCGGTTTCCGTAGCGGCCAATAAGTACGCTCAGGAAAGGCTCAGGAGAATTGATGACATCCTGTATGTTGTCATGTCCTTGAATAAGGTTGGCGTAATTTCCGTCCTTGTCGGGCATCATGATGGCTACAATGGCGCCTCCATAATTGGTTACGGCAACCTCATTACCGTTACTGTTTTTCAGTACGAACAAGTCTGTCTGCTTGCCATTGACTGTGGTCTGAAAATCTTCTCTTTTCAGACCGCACTTATTTGCTGGTTCTGTATTCATAATATCCCAATTGTTTAGTTATTCGAATGTTTTAAAGTTACATACTGCAAAGTAAATAAAAAAAAATGATTACAACAAATTTTTTTGCAACTTATTTGATTTAAAAAAACTAAAATATATTATGCCAGCAAATCGGCTACCACATAGCTCGAACCTCCCACGAAGATGAAGTCGGTATTCTTTGCTTCTCTTTTGGCAGCTTCAAATGCTTCTTTTACAGACAGATATGTGTTGCCAGCAAGATCATGTTCCTGTGCCATCTTGCATAGCCTTTCCACGGGTATAGCCCTCTTTGTTGAGGCTTGTGTCCAGTAGTAGGTTGTGTCTGTTTTAGGAAGCAACTCCAGTACACTTGACACATCTTTGTCGTCCACCATTCCGAAGACGATATGTCGGTGTGTACATGGTTGTTTTTCGATCTGTTGGCTTAGAAATTTCCATCCAGCCACGTTGTGTCCTGTATCGCAGATGACAAGAGGTTTGTCGTTCAGTTTTTCCCAACGTCCGCGCAGTCCTGTCGTCTCGCATACGTTGGCAAATCCTTTTAGGATGGCTTCTTTGCCGACGATGCCTTTGTCGAGCAGGACAGACATGGCGCAAAGTATGGTTCTTGCATTTTCTTCCTGATAGATTCCCCGGAGTTCCATCTCTATTGGTCCGAAAGTATGGGTGCCTAACACGTGACGACCTTCCGCAGTTGTTGTAACGGTGTCGTTGCTGAAGGCAGATTCCTCTGCGAAGATGACGGGCGCCTTTCTTTCCTTTCCTATGGTTTCGAACACAGGACGGGTTTCTGTGGTGGTGGTTCCTATCACTACGGGCACATCTTCCTTGATGATGCCAGCCTTCTCGAAAGCTATTTTCTCAAGGGTGTTGCCAAGTAGCTGGGTGTGGTCGTAGCTGATGTTTGTGATGATGGACAGGATGGGGGTGATGATGTTTGTACAGTCGAGGCGTCCTCCCAATCCCACTTCTATGACGGCATAGTCTACCTGTTGTTCTTTGAAATACTTGAAAGCCAGGGCTGTGGTTAGTTCAAAGAAGGATGGATGCAAGGGCTCGAAGAAGGAACGTTCCTCTTCTACAAAGTCTACCACATATTGTTCGGGAATGCATTCGCCGTTGATGCGTATTCTCTCGCGGAAATCTACCAGGTGTGGCGAGGTGTAGAGTCCTACTTTGTATCCTTGTGCCTGAAGGATGGCAGCAATGGTGTGTGAGCAGGAGCCTTTGCCGTTGGTTCCTGCCACATGGATGGTTTTGAAATACTGATGGGGATGACCGAAGTGCTCATCCAGGGCATGTGTGGTTTGCAGTCCGGGTTTGTATGCTGTGGCGCCTACCTTTTCGAAAACGGGAGTTCTCGTAAACAGATATTCTGTTGTTTCTTTGTAGTTCATATATGTATATATAATAGGTGTGTGTCTTCATTAATGATAAAGAGCAATCCTGTTCTTCTTGTTTTGGAGAAGAGGATTGCTCTTAGTTTTATTTTGAAAAATTACTTGAACAGATTTTTCAAACTGTCGAAGAGCGTCTTCTTCGTAGCATTGTCTGCCTTGAAGTTCTCGCTGTCCTTCAGTTTCTTAATTAGTTCTTTCTCTTCCTTGGTAAGTGTCTTGGGGACATAGACGGTTACGTTGCAGATGATGTCTCCCTTGCCATATCCGTAGCCTTTTACGGCTGGCAGCCCTTTTCCGCGCAGGCGAATCTGCTTGCCAGGCTGTGTGCCAGGCTCAATCTTGACAGTGGTCTTGCCCTCTATGGTAGGAACATCTACCTCGCCTCCCAAAGTAGCAGTGGCAAAATCGAGAACCAGGTTGTAGTAGAGGTTCTGTCCGTCGCGCTCGAAGGTGTCGTTGCTTTCCTCGCTGATGAGGACCTGTATATCTCCAGGGTATCCGTTGCGCTTTCCGGCATTTCCCTTTCCTGCTACGGTGAGTACCATTCCGTCCTGAACTCCGGCAGGAATGTTGATTTCCACTACCTCGTCGCCTTTTACAACACCATCGCCGCCACAGGTCTTACACTTGTTCTTGATAACAGTGCCTTCTCCGTGACAAGTAGGGCAGGCGGCTTGAGTCTGCATCATGCCAAAGATGGAGCGAACGCTCTTGATGGTATAGCCTGTTCCATGACAAGTGTTGCAAGTTTCGGGCTTGGCTCCACCTTCACTTCCTGTACCCTGGCAGTCGGGGCACTTCAGGTCTTTATGTACTTTGAACTTTTTTGTGACACCGTTGGCAACTTCCTTCAAATTGAGTTTTACCTTGATTCTCAGGTCGCTTCCCTGGTGCATTTGTGGCTGTGCGCTGCCTCCGAAGCCGAAGCCTCCGCCTCCATGTCCACCAAAGATATCGCCGAACATAGAGAAGATGTCGTCCATGTTCATGCCTGCGCCGCCTCCGAATCCTCCGAATCCACCTTGTGGACCATTGAATCCAAACTGGTCATACTGCTGTCTCTTTTGAGGGTCGCGCAGTACGTCGTAAGCCTCGGCGGCTTCCTTGAACTTTTCCTCTGCCTCCTTATTGTTAGGATTGCGGTCAGGGTGATATTTGATGGCTATCTTTCGGTAAGCCTTCTTGATTTCATCGTCGGATGCCGACTTGTCGACGCCAAGCACCTCGTAATAGTCTCTCTTAGCCATTTGCTAATGTTGAATTCTTTATGTTTTAATTATTCTTGTTCTATTGTCCTACGGCAACTTTAGCGTGGCGTATTACTTTGTCGTTGAGCGTGTAGCCGGTCTGGATGCAGTCTATTACCTTTCCTTTCTTGTCATCGCCCATACCGGGCACCATGGCAACAGCCTCGTGATAGTCTACATCGAAATCTTTGTCCTGTGTCTCGATCTTCTTGACACCAAGGCTTTCGAGGGCTTTGCTGAATTTATTGAAAATCATCTGCACACCTTCCTTGATGACTTTAGGATCCTCGCTCTTGTCGGCGATGGCACGTTCAAAGTCGTCCAGGATAGGCAGGATGGCAGCGATTGTCTTCTCACCGCCATTGAGGATGAGGTCTGCTTTCTCCTTCAGGGTGCGCTTGCGGTAGTTCTCAAATTCGGCAGTCTTGTAGAGCAACTGTTTTTTGAGTGATTCTACTTCCTGTTCTGCCTTGGCGAGAGGATCAAGTTCTTCGGTTCCTTTCTCTTTACCGTCTTCGGCTGACAGGTTGTCAGTCTGAGCCTGTTCTGTCTGCTTTTCTGTCTGTTGCTCGTCAACCTTCTCGTTGGCGTTGGCATCTTCTATCTTGATTTCTTTTTCTTTAGACATAATGAATGTTGTTTTTTTGTTTAACACGTTTTGTGGCGTGTGTTGCAAAAAACATGCCAACCTACTTGTTCCTTTCGAAATGGTGGGGTTGGCATGTTGTTTCTTATACGTTGTACATCTTGGCTTTCTGCTCCTTGATAGCCTCGTCGTAGATGTACTCATCGTACGACATGAGCTTGTCGATGGTGCCCGATGGGGTCAGCTCGATGATGCGGTTGGCTACCGTGTTGATGAACTCGTGGTCGTGGCTGGCGAATAGCACATTTCCCTTGAAGCCTATCAGGTTGTTGTTGAAAGCCTGAATGCTTTCCAGGTCCAGATGGTTGGTAGGTGTGTCGAGAATCAGACAGTTGGCGTTCTGCAGCTGCATACGAGCTATCATACATCTCATCTTCTCGCCTCCCGAGAGCACGTTTACCTTCTTCAAAACCTCCTCGCCGCTGAAGAGCATACGACCTAAGTAACCCTTCATGGCCACCTCGTTGCCCGGACCGTACTGGCTGAGCCAGTCTACCAGGTTCATGTCGCTCTGGAAGAATTCGGTGTTGTCGAGTGGGAGATAGGCTGTTGTGATGGTTACGCCCCACTTGTATTCTCCAGCGTCAGCCTTTCTGTTGCCATTGATGATTTCGAAGAGGGCGGTCATGGCCTTGGGGTTATGAGAGAGGAATACCACCTTCTCGTCTTTCTCGATGTTGAAGTTTACGTTGTCGAAGAGAACTGTTCCATCCTCGTCGACAGCTTTCAAGCCTTCCACCTCAAGAATCTGGTTGCCAGGCTCGCGGTCCATTTGGAAGATGATGCCTGGGTACTTACGACTTGAAGGACGAATCTCCTCGACGTTGAGCTTCTCGAGCATCTTCTTGCGGGATGTGGTCTGCTTACTCTTAGCCACGTTGGCAGAGAATCGGCGGATGAACTCTTCCAACTGCTTTTTCTTTTCCTCAGCCTTCATCTTCTGGTTCTGAGCCTGGCGCAGAGCCAACTGTGAACTCTCGTACCAGAAAGAGTAGTTTCCGGCAAACATGGTTATCTTGCCGAAATCGATATCTACGGTCTGGGTGCTCACAGCATCGAGGAAGTGACGGTCGTGAGAAACCACCAATACGGTTTGCTCCACGTTGCTCAGATATTCCTCCAACCATTCCACGGTGTCGAGGTCGAGGTCATTGGTAGGCTCATCGAGCAACAGGTTGTCTGGGTTTCCGAAGAGGGCTTTTGCCAGCATGACACGTACCTTCTCAGTATTTGAAAGCTCGCCTACGAGCTTGTTGTGCTTGTCTTCCTGTACACCAAGGTTCTGAAGCAGCTGGGCAGCATTGCTCTCAGCCTCCCATCCGTTCATCTCGGCAAACTTCAACTCCAAGTCGGCAGCACGGTTGCCGTCTTCCTCGGTCATCTCTTCCTTAGAGTAGAGGCGCTCGCGCTCCTTCATGTTTTCCCAAAGAGGCTGGTGACCCATCAGAACGGTGTCCATGACGCGGAACTCATCATATTTGAAGTGGTCCTGCTCCAATACCGAGAGGCGCTCGCCTGGTCCTAATTCCACGCTTCCCTTGTTGGGCTCCAGATCTCCGCTGATGGCGCGAAGGAAGGTAGACTTACCGGCACCGTTGGCACCAATAATACCATAAATGTTACCGTGAGTGAACTTGAGGTTTACGTCCTTATAGAGGACTCTCTTTCCAAATTGTATCGCTAAATTGGTTACAGTTATCATTAACTTAAAAGTTTATTGTATGTTATTTTCAAATTTGGATGCAAAGGTACAAAAAATATTTGTAAATCAGAAATTTAGTGATGAAAAGGACTTAATATTTAGTTAAAAACATGGATATTTTTTGTCAATCGAACAAAAAGGCATAAATTTGTAGACCAAAAACGATTTACAACTGATATGCGACAAGAAAACAATAAGTGGCAGAAGCGCGCTGACAGGGGAGGGTTTGGAGTCCCCAATGAGTATGACCATTATGTGGTCAGCAAGCCTGCGCCTCTGTTGGAATGGCTGTTGGAAAACGTCAAGAGTTCGAGCAAGACCAAAATCAAGCAGATACTGCAAGGCCGTGGCATCCGTGTGGACGGCAAGACGATCACCAAGTTCGACTATCCTCTGAGACCCGGCATGAAGATTGCCGTCAGCAAGTCGAAGAAGAACCAGGAAACCTTCAAGAGCAAGTATCTCAAGATTGTTTACGAAGACCGGTATTTGGTGGTGGTGGAAAAGCAGATCGGCATACTGAGTATGGCGGCAGGACATTCATCGCTCAATGTGAAGACCGTGCTCGACGACTACTTCCACAAAACCCGTCAGAACTGTCAGGCTCATGTGGTGCATCGACTCGACCGTGATACCAGCGGATTAATGATTTATGCCAAGGACAAGCAGACCGAACTTGCCTTGGAGGATGACTGGCATCACAACGTATACGACCGCCGCTATGTGGCTTTGGTGTCGGGCGAGATGGAGGAAGATGAAGGAACTGTAGCCAACTGGCTGAAGGACAATAAGGCATATATTACTTATAGCAGTGATACGGACAATGGTGGCAAATATGCTGTCACTCACTATCATACGCTTCAGCGCTCAACTGATTATTCACTTGTAGAATTTAAATTGGAGACGGGGCGTAAGAACCAGATACGTGTTCATACTGCCGATATGGGACATCCTGTATGTGGCGATATCAAATATGGAAATGGAGATGATCCTTGCCATCGCTTGTGCCTTCATGCTTATGTGCTTTGCTTCTATCATCCCGTTACGCATCAGCCCATGGAGTTTGAGACTCCTATCCCATCAGAATTTCGCCGAGCTTTGAAATCATAACATCTAAAGAAAAGACATGAATCATTTTGAATATTACGTTTTGGCCCTCATCGTGCTGATAGTGGGCTTCCTGATAGTGAAGAAAGTTGCTACCTGCTTGTTCAAGACAGTAGTAACTGTCATCGTGCTTGCCATCTTGGCCGGCATTTATTTCCTGGCAAGCTGAAAAAACGAAGCCGGCTTCGTTCGCCAACGAAGTAGCTTGCGATAGTCAACGAAGTAGCTTGCGATAGTCAACGAAGCTGCTTGCGATGGTCAACGAAGCCGGCTTCGTTTTTCCTTTTACTACAACTACTTACTTCCGAAGTATAAAAAGAGCATACCGATGAGCACCAACAACAGGTCGACAAACTTGGCCTTGAGGTTTTTCTCGTGGAAGAGGGCTGCTCCGAAGAGGAAGCTTACGATGACGCTTCCTCGTCTCACCATGCTCACGATGCTGATCATGGCTCCCGGCAGACTCAGCGCATAGAAGTACACGAAGTCGGCAGCACTCAGGAAGATGCTGATAAAGATGATGGACCAGTGCCAGCGGAAAGGGGTTGTCTTGTGGCGTGCCGGCCACCATAGAATCATCATCATGAATCCCATCATGACTAACTGGTAGATGTTGTACCAGCTCTGCACAATCATGCGGTCAAGTCCCACACCTCCATTCTCGGGCGGAGCCATGAGGTATTTGTCATACAGTCCGCTGATGGCTCCCAATACGGCAGCCAGGACGATAAAGTATATCCATTTGTCGTGCTTGAAGTCGATACCTTCCTTTTTCCCGCTTTTCGACAGCATGAGGAATGAAACTACTGCTAAGATGACACCTATCCATTGGTACAGGTTGAGTACCTCGCCATATACAAGCATGGCTCCCACGAGTGTCATTACAGGACGTGTGGCGTTGATAGGTCCCACAATGGTAAGGGGCAGATGCTTCATACCGAAGTAGCCGAAAGTCCAGCTGCTCAGCACGATAAAGCTTTTCAGAATGATGTATTTGTGTACTTCCCATCCGCCAGAGGCGACATGGAAGATTGTTCCGTCGAGTGCATTCGTCGTATAGCTCGTCACGATAAAAGGAATGAAGATGAGCGACGAGAAGAGCGTGTTGAGAAACAGTACCGGAATAACTGCGTTACCTGAAAGAGCCTTTTTCTTGAAGGCGTCATAAAATCCCAGCAAGGTGGCTGAGAGAAATGCTAAAATTAACCACATATTATATCATGAATTCTTTTTACCCTTTTGTCTTTACAAGTCGTATCTTACCTCCTCCAAGAAGAGGGCGTGTCCTGGCATACTCTCGCCTGCATCGCTGCGGGTTCCGTTGTGCAGGATGTCGAGAAACTGACTTTCGCTTATTTTCCCTCTTCCCACATCAATCAGCGTACCCACTACTGCACGCACCATGTTGCGGAGAAAGCGGTTGGCGGTTATCTCAAAATACCAGGTAGAGGGTGAGGTCTGTACCCATTGGGCTTGTGTCACCTCGCAGAGGGTTGTCTTGTTGTCGCCACCCGCCTTGCAGAAGGCAGCATAGTCTTTGTGGTGCAGAAAGTGGCGTGCCGCCTGATTCATCCTGTCGAAGTCGAGCGGAAAATTCATCTGCAACGAGTAGTGGCGCTCGAAGGGATCCTTGCACGTATGTATATAATAATGATAGGTACGCGAGGAGGCAGAGAAGCGCGCATGCATGTCGTCGGCTACCCGTTTGATGTCTTTTACGGCAATATCTCTTGGCAGAATGCGGTTCAGACGATAGGTGAGCTGTGGGGCGTCAAGCTCTTCGCCTTCCCAGTCGAAGTGGGCAGCCATCTTTCTGGCGTGTACTCCCGTGTCTGTTCGTCCTGCACCCACAACCTCCATGTCGTGTCGTAAAAGAGTAGACAGAGCTTTTTGCAACTCCTGCTGTACAGAGTTGGCGTTGGGTTGGATCTGCCAACCATGATAATTGGTTCCGTCGTAACCGAAGAAAATAAAGTATCTCATTTTACTGCCCCTTGAATTCTCACATGCATTTTTTGCTTCAATCGGCTGCAAAATTAATAAAAAACTACGAAATATGCGAAAATAGTACCGATTATTTTGCAAAATGATATAATCTTGAAAGAAAAACACAAATTTGTTTTGCAAATTGACAATTAAATTGTATTTTTGCCAACGATTTTGTATTAATAGATTATGGCACAGAATATATTCAAAGGCTTAGGTATAGCCCTGATTACCCCATTCAAGACCGACGGAACAGTTGACTATCAGTCGCTGAAGAAACTGGTTGAGTTTCAAATAGACAATGGTGCAGACTTCCTCTGTATCCTTGCAACTACAGGTGAGGCTCCCTGTCTCACCCAGGATGAGAAAAATAAGATTACCGAGTTGGTGAAAGAGGTGAACCATGGACGAGTTAAGATATTGAAATATTGCGGTGGCAACAATACTGCAGCCGTGGTGGAAGAAATCAAGTCTACTGACTGGAGTGGTATTGATGGTATCTTGAGCATTTGTCCTTATTACAACAAGCCTTCTCAGGAAGGACTCTATCAGCACTTCAAGGCTATTGCGCAGGTTAGTCCGTTGCCTATCGTTCTTTATAATGTGCCTGGTCGCACAGGCATCAATATGAAGCCGGAGACAACCTGTCGCATCGCCCGTGACTTCCCCAACGTAGTAGCCATCAAGGAGGCCAGTGGAAGTTTGGAGCAGGTGGATGAGATTATCAAGAACAAGCCTGATAACTTTGATGTCATCAGTGGCGATGATGCACTTACTTTCTCTATGGTGGCAAGCGGTGCTGCAGGTGTTATCTCGGTTATCGGTAATGCGCTGCCCAAGGCCTTCAGCCGTATGATACGGCTCGAGTTCCGTGGCGAGTATGAGCCAGCGCGCAAGATTCATCATGCCTTTACCGAGTTGTACAGTCTGCTCTTTGTGGATGGCAACCCTGCCGGTGTAAAGGCGCTGCTCAATGATATGGGCTTTATCGAGAACGAACTGCGCCTGCCGTTGGTTCCTACCCGTATTGCTACCAAGCAGAAGATGAGTGACATATTGAAAGACCTTCGCATTTAAGCGATGAGATATTCTCAAAACGCGGGTCTGATGTTGTGAATGGCCGTATGATGGAGCTTCTCACAGCATCAGGCTCGTACTTTTTCCTACTTTACCGCACTTAAATCCAAATCTATTATTTAAAATATGTCAGAAGAAAGAAGAATCATTCATGAAATCACGCCTTTGATGGGTAAGGATGTTCTCTACATTGCAGACAGGCACAAGAAGGAGTTTACTTATCCCATTCATAATCATTCAGTTTTTGAGCTCAACTTTGTTGAGAATGCTCAGGGAGTGCGCCGTATCGTAGGCGACTCGCAGGAGGTAATAGGCGAGTACGACCTTTGTCTTATCACCTCTGCCGAACTGGAACATGTATGGGAGCAGAATGAATGCAAGAGCGAGGATATTCGCGAGATAACCATACAGTTCGATTTCAGTATGGGCGATGAGACCCTCTTTGGACGCAATCCTTACTCCAGCATTACCCGTATGATGCAGGAGGCACGCAAGGGTTTGGTGTTCCCCATGAAGGCTATTATGAAGGTTTACAGTCTTCTCGACACTCTCAGCAGTATCAAGGATGGATTTTATGCCGTGCAGCAGTTTCTTACCATTCTCTATGAACTGTCACGTTGTGACAATGCACGCACGTTGGCTTCCAGCAGCTATGCCAAGGTGACGGTAGAGGACGACAGCCGTCGCATCCTGAAGGTAAAGAACTATATATCCAAGAACTATATGGACGACCTGCGCTTGCCGCTGCTCGCCGATTTGGCTGGTATGAGTCCAAGCGCTTTCAGCCGGTTCTTCAAGCTGCATACAGGGCGTAACATCAGCGAGTATATCATTGACCTTCGTCTGGGTTATGCTGCCCGTATGCTGGTTGATACTGCCAAGTCGATCAGTGAGATTGGTTTCGATTGCGGTTTCAACAATCTCAGCAATTTCAACCGTATTTTCAAGAAGAAGAAAGGCTGCTCGCCTACTGAGTTCCGCGAAAACTATCACAAGACCAGAATTATTGTGTAGGTATAGAAGTTGCGGTAACCTGTTATCATAAGAGGATAAAAAATGATGCCTGTCTCGACAAACGAGGCAGGCATTATGCTTTTTTAGTAGGGTTACTACTTATTAATAGAACTTGAAGTAGTTGCGTGCGTTGTTGTAAGAGATATCCTCTACCATGCGTGAGAGGCTCTCCATATCGTTAGGCAGCAAGCCCTTCTCAACATCGTTGCCAAGCAGGTTGCAGAGCAAACGACGGAAGTACTCGTGACGTGGATAGCTCAGGAAAGAGCGAGAGTCGGTCAGCATACCTACGAATCGGCTCAACAGACCGAGAACAGAGAGGGCGTTCATCTGGCGTGTCATTCCATCGAGCTGATCGTTGAACCACCAACCTGAACCAAACTGAATCTTGCCTGGGCAAGAACCGTCCTGGAAGTTGCCAAGCATTGTGGCAATCACCTCGTTGGCACATGGGTTCAGTGTATAGAGGATAGTACGTGTGAGCTTGCCTTCCATGTTCAACTCGTTGAGGAAGTGGCTCATAGCCTTGGCTGTAGTGAACTCACCGATAGAGTCGAAACCGGTATCAGCACCCAGCTTGTTGTACATCAATGTATTGTTGTCGCGGATAGCACCATAGTGGTACTGCTGTGTCCAGTCGGCAGCATAGTCCATCTCGGCACATACCTTCAGGAAGGCGTGCTTGTACTGGCGAATCTCGATAGCAGAAAGCTGCTGACCGCGCATAGCCTTGGCGAAGATGGTCTCAATCTGAGAGTCTGTATATGGCTCATCGTAGAACTCCTCGATACCATGGTCGCTCAGCTTGCAGCCATTCTCGGTGAAGAAGTCGTGACGCTTCTGCAGGGCATCAACCATATCCTGGAAGGTAGTAACGGTAACACCTGCTACCTCGCCCAACTTGTTCATGTACTCAGCGAAGTCTGGCTTCTCGATGTTCATGGCCTTGTCAGGACGCCATGCAGGAATCATCTTGATCTCGAAACCGCTCTCGCGAGTCTGCTTGTGATAACGCAAGTCATCAATTGGATCGTCTGTAGTACATACGCACTCTACATGGTAGCGGCGCATAAATCCACGTGCTGTATACTCTGGCTGCTGCAACTTCTCGTTACACTCGTCGTAGATTTCGCGTGCTGTCTTAGGGCTCAACTGCTTGTCGATACCGAAAGCTGTCTTGAGCTCAAGGTGTGTCCAGTGGTACAAAGGATTACGGAATGTATAAGGTACTGTCTCTGCCCACTTCTCAAACTTCTCCCAGTCGCTTGTATCAGTACCTGTGCAGAAACGCTCATCTACACCATTGGTACGCATGGCACGCCACTTGTAGTGGTCGCCGCCCAACCAAAGCTCTGTGATGCTCTTGAACTGATGATCATTGGCAACCATCTCAGGGATAAGGTGACAGTGATAGTCGATGATAGGCATTTTAGCCGCATGATTGTGATACAAATCCTGCGCAGTTTTGGTGTCGAGCAGGAAGTTTTCATCCATAAATTGTTTCATAATTGTAATTTAGTTTTTAAAGATTTGCTTATTTGACTTGCAAATATACATTATTTTTTTGCAATCCACCAAAAAAATACGTAATTATTAGGTTTATTTTACTAAAACGATTACGTATGTACGTGAGCGGTGTGAGAAGAGGAGTCTTTCAATCACACAGGTTTGCGTAGTTTTTGTTTCTATTTTCTATCATTCCGTGTTTCTCTATGCTTGTAAGCCAAAAAATATAGTCAGAACCTTCAGTATAATTATTCATCTATAGGCGTTACTTAACTGTGAAAAAATTATTTCCCAGTTAGGAAAATTTTTTTTCTCAGTTGGGTAGATTCTTTTTTCCAGTTAGTCCATGGTTTTGGGGCAATTATTGAATAAATATGCTGTATAATTATTCTTTTGTTTGCTTGGTTACTTAACATACTTACGATAGTTAAGTAATGAGCCCACTTTAAAAAGTCAATTTTATGAAAATCGGCTATTGATTCTCAAAAAGTTACAAAGACATAAAATGCGATTTTCGACTTTTTCAAGTGGGCTCAGTTCGGTAATGATAAAAAAGAGGTAGCTTTATTGAAAACTGTTGATAGTTTCCGCTATATACTTAGTTTCTTCCGAAGTCATCATCTGATGGCAGGGCAGACTGAGTTCCTGTTGGTGGATGCGTTCCGTGATGGGCAGGGAAAGCTTGTTCCATGATTTGTAGCAGGCTTGCTGATGGGGCGGGATGGGGTAATGAATCTTCGTACCTATGCCATGCTGGCTTAGGTAAGTTTGCAGTTCGTCGCGCTTCTCGCAGAAGACGGGGAAGATGTGAACCACGTTTCGGCTCCAGTCGTCATACATCTGATGGGGAACCATGACCTTGGGGTTGTTGATGAGCGAGAGATACTCTTTGGCACGTTGGCGGCGAGCCTCGTTGAGTAAGTCGAGGTGGCGAAGCTTTGCCGTAAGGACGGCTGCCTGCATCTCGTCCATGCGCGAGTTGGTGCCCACGTATGGAAAGACATATTTACGGCTGCTGCCATAGTTGCCCAAGGCTCTCACAACCTCAGCCAACTCATGGTCGTCGGTAGTCACAGCTCCAGCATCGCCCAAGGCACCAAGGTTCTTGCCCGGATAGAAACTGTGGGCTGCCGCATTGCCTAAAGAACCTGTCTTTCTGTTGCCATACATGCATCCATGCGCCTGTGCGTTGTCCTCGAAGAGCAACAGGTTATGCTGCTGACAGAAACGCTCTATCGCCTCGGTCATGGCACATCTGCCGTACAGATGGACTGTCATTACCGCCTTGGTGCGAGGTGTAAGAACCTGATGGAGCAGACGGTCGTCGATCTGTAAGGTCTCCCATCTCGGTTCTACGAGTATGGGTTTCAACCGGCATTCTGTGATGGCAAGAATGGTGGCGATATAGGTGTTGGCAGGTACGATGATCTCGTCGCCCTCATGCAGTCGGCCCAGTTCCATTTCGCCTCTGAGCATCAGTTTCAGAGCATCCAGTCCGTTTCCGCACGGTATGCAGTACTGCGTGCCGATGTACTGGGCGTAAGCCTCAGCAAACTGCTGGTTGGCTTTGCCCTGCAGATACCATCCGCTCTCCACCACCTGATGGATGGCATCAAGGATGTCTTGTTGTAAAGGACTGTTGATGTCCTTGAGGTTGAGATAATCGATGTGTTGCATAGATATTTTTGTTGACTTTGCAAAGATATTGCAAAGATACATATTTTCTTTGAGTTGCGGGCATTGTTTGCCATAAAAAATCAGATGTTTTTATGGCTTGTGTATGGCTGGTTGAAAACTTTTGCTTATCTTTGCGCCTATGAAGCATAAAAATCTTTTCAGCCTCTTGTGCCGTATGGTGTGGCTATGGGTGGCAGGTGTGATAGCCATGCCAGTCGTGGCACAGCGTCATGTGATTTATAATCAGCGTATTGCCAGTCTGCAGGTTGTGGCAGGACAGCGATGGCAGGAAATGCCCGTTGCCCAGCTTGGCGAGCCTGTGCACATCGATTTCGATGACATGACCCACGACTATGAGCGCTATTCCTACAAGATAGAACATTGTGAAGCCGACTGGTCGGTGTCGCGTGAGATCTTTACCAGCGATTTCCTACAGGGATTCAATGGTGAGCTCACCATCGACAACTACGAGCAGTCGCTCAACACCAATCATCTCTATACGCACTACAGTCTTACCATTCCCAACGAGCATTGCCGGCTGACGATGAGTGGCAACTACAAGCTGTCGGTCTTTGCCGATGATGATGACTGCCATCCTGTCTTCACCGCCTGCTTTATGTTGGTAGACCCACAGATGAAGGTTTCCATGTCGGTGACGGGAAACACAGATATTGATATTTATCACAGTCATCAGCAGGTGGCGATGGCGATAGACTATGGTGAGGTGAGAGTGACCGACCCTGCGCGACAGCTGAAGACCATCGTGCTGCAGAACGGCAGATGGGACAATGCCGTGACAGCACCGCGTGCGGAGTATGTGAATACCGAAGGGCAGAGTTGGAAGCATTGCCGGCAGTTGATATTCGACGGTGGCAACGAGTATCACAAATTCGAGATGCTGGACCTCAGTCATACCACCATGGGGCTTGACAGCATCTACTGGGACGGAAGCGAGGCACATGCCTATGTGATGGCGGATCTGCCGCGTCCCAACTATGTGTACGACGAGTCGGCGAACGGAGCTTTCTATATTCGCAACAGCGACAACATTGACAACACCTTTACTTCGGATTACGCCTGGGTGCACTTCTTGTTGCAGGCGCCTCGCCAGCAGGGAGATGTGTATCTGAACGGAGCATGGACATTGGACAGTTATCTGCCTCCTTACCGAATGGAGTACAACGAGGCTGCCAAAGCATACGAGGGAGCCGTCCTGTTGAAACAGGGCTACTACAGTTATCGCTATGTGGTGGTGAATGCCGATGGTACTACAAAACCCGTAACCACTGAGGGCAGTTTCTATCAAACGAGAAACAAGTATCAGGTGTTAGTATATTATAAAGGTGTAGGCGACCGTACCGACCGCTTGTTAGGATACGGCGAAGTAATGGTAAAAGTAGAAAGTTAAAGGAGATTTTTTAGAAGTCAAAGGAGTTAAAGGAGTTACTCCTTTAACTTCTATTATTCCTTGTCTTTAGTTCTTGAAACTGTGGATAGGTGCTGGAATACGTCCGACACGATTGACGAAGGCAGAACAGCTGAACGAGTTGACAGGCATGATAGGCGCATGACCTAACAAACCGCCAAAGTCAACACAGTCGCCCACCTTCATTCCTACAACAGGAATGACACGTACGGCAGTAGTCTTCTGGTTGATCATACCGATGGCAGCCTCGTCGGCGATAATTCCTGAAATCGTTGTAGCAGGAGTGTCGCCAGGAATAGCTATCATGTCAAGACCCACAGAGCAGACACAAGTCATTGCCTCCAGTTTCTCGATGGTAAGGGCACCAGCCTCTACAGCATCGATCATTCCCTGGTCCTCGCTGACAGGGATAAAGGCACCGCTCAGACCACCAACGTACGAAGAGGCCATGATGCCGCCCTTCTTCACCTGGTCGTTGAGCAGGGCAAGAGCAGCAGTAGTGCCAGGAGCACCAGGATGCTCAAGACCAATCTCCTTCAGAATGTCTGCCACGCTGTCGCCAATGGCAGGAGTAGGAGCCAATGAGAGGTCGATGATGCCGAAAGGAACACCCAGTCGATGAGAAGCCTCTTTGGCTACTAATTGTCCTACACGTGTAATCTTGAAGGCAGTGCGCTTGATGGTTTCGCAGAGCACCTCGAAACTCTCACCACGTACACTTTCCAAGGCATATTTCACAACACCAGGTCCGCTGACGCCCACACTTACTACAGCATCAGCCTCGCTCACGCCGTGGAAGGCACCAGCCATAAAGGGGTTGTCGTCAGGAGCATTGCAGAGCACAACGAGCTTGGCACAACCCAAAGAACCCTTTTCCTTCGTGTTCTCGGCAGTATCCTTTACGATTTCACCCATCAGGCGAACCGCATCCATATTGATTCCGGTCTTGGTAGAGCCCACATTGATGGAACTGCATACAAAGTCGGTCTGCGCCAAAGCCTGAGGAATAGAGCGTATCAGGAGTTCATCGCTCTTGCTCATTCCCTTGGAAACGATGGCAGAGTAACCACCCAGGAAGTTGACACCCAACTCTTTGGCACACTTGTCCAAAGTCTTGGCTATCTTCACATAGTCGTCTGTAGTCTTGCAGGCAGAGCCGCCCACCAAGGCAATAGGAGTAACAGAGATGCGCTTGTTGACGATAGGCACACCAAACTCCTTGGAAATATCCTCGCCCGTCTTCACCAAGTTCTTGGCCAGTCGGGTAATCTTCTTGTATATGTTGTCGCAGAGTACGTCCACCTCAGTCGCAGCACAGTCCAACAGGTTGATACCCATCGTGATGGTGCGCACGTCGAGGTTTTCCTTCTCTATCATCTTGTTGGTTTCAATAACCTCAGAAATATTGATCATCTTATTATAGTCTTATTTCACTTAGATACATTAAATTTTCCTTTGACGAAGAAAAGTCCTTTCTTCACAGAATAGTCTGTCGTCTTACCGCTTAGCATCGGCAGACTTAGATAGCAATTAGATTCTGTGCATCATGTCGAAGATTTCCTCGCGCTGGCATTTCACCTGAACGCCCATGTCTTCGCCAATCTTTTTGAGTTCGTCGGCAATGTCTTCGAAAGATTTCTTCATTTTAGCCATATCGACAATCATCATCATGTTGAAATAATCCTGCACGATGGTCTGTGAGATGTCGAGAATGTTGATGTCGTTTTCTGCAAGATAAGTACACACTTTGGCAATGATACCTACTGTATCCTTACCTACCACTGTAATAATCGTTCTGTTCATGAATGAATTCCTTTTTAAAAATGGGTTTAAATTGTCTGGCAAAAGTACAATATTCTTGCCAAATAACCAAATAAATGGTAGAAAATCAATAAAAACGAACTCGTTTTGCCATAAAAAATGTTTTTATCTTCGTCAAATCGGATATTTCATTTATCTTTGCAGAATCTATGCTTTAAGATTATGAAACGACGACTGTACATATTCTCCATTTGGATTGCCACGATGGGTATGCTTCTCTCGACGGTGATGCTTCATCATCATCATTATGAGCGTATCTGTATGGTTGTGGAGGTGTGTAGTCAGGACGGAAGTCTGAATGATGAGCATACTGAGCATCATGATACTGAGCACGAAGGCTGCCAGGTGAAGCAGATGCATCATTTCTTAGTCAAGAACCGGGTGGTGAAGTCTGCCGTCAAAAAGCTTCTTGATGCCAGTCTGCAGGCCTTTGTTCTTCCTGCAGAAGCGCGTTTCTTCTGTCTTTCTGCCTGTGTGGCAACAGAGTGGCAGGCTCTCACCTTGCCTTTGTCCGAAGAATCGTGTTCTGCTTTCAGCAGGCGCGGACCTCCCTTGTTCTCTTAATTGTTTTTCATATACAGACCCATGTTGCCCTTTGCTGTTTGAAGTAAAGGTATGATAGGGGGCTTGCGTTGATGTCTTTGCTGCATGCAAGGGCATATTAAAGTTCAATAATTAACAAGCAATTCAAGAGAAATGATAAAAAGAATTTTGATAGTAGTGGCAGCAACCGCTGTCGCCATCTTGTGCTTCACCCTATGGCAGAAGTCGCAAGTAGAGAATCCACATGCCGACGAGCATGAACATGAGGAACATGTGGATGTGGAAAATATCCTGTTGAACGAGAAACAGATCAAGGCCGTCGACCTGAAGTGGGGGAATGTGGAAACACGAGAGCTTGATGCCACGATACAGGTCAATGGAGCCCTGGTGCTTCGTGCTCAAAACATCGGAATGGTTACCTCACTGATGGGTGGCGTGGTGAAGAATGTTTACGTGAAGGAAGGACAGCAAGTTGCTAAAGGCCAGATTGTTGCTGCGATAGAGAATACTGATGTTCTTTCTTTGCAGCGGGAATACTTTACCACTTATCAGGAGTGTGAGTCTGCCCGACAGGAGATGGAACGCCAGAAGTTGTTGGCTTCCAATGGCGCTGGGGTGAAGAAGAATATGCAGATGGCACGGAAAGATTATCAAGTGGCTCGTGCCAGTATGGTGGGTATTGCCCGTCAGTTGCAGCAGATTGGCATTTCTGCACCATCGGTAGCCAAGGGCCATTTCACTTCTGTCTTCCCCTTGCGTGCTCCGGTGAGCGGTACGGTGAGTGAGCTGACAGCCTCGTTGGGAAGTTATGCCGACATGCAGACTCCTCTGATGAAGATCAGCAACAACAAGGCTGTGGAATGCGACCTCAACGTATTTGAAAAAGACCTGGGCAAGATAAAGAATGGCAACCGCGTGTTCCTTTCCCTTACCAATCAGCCAGGAGTGAAGTTGACAGGCAAGGTATACGGCATGAACGAAAGCTTCAACAAGGGCACGAAGAGTGTGGCGGTGCATGTAAAACTCGATGCGGCACCAGGCGCCAAACTCTTTGACGGCATGTATGTGTCGGGACAGATAGCCACCGGGCGACAGATGTGTTTTGCCCTGCCCAATAAAGCTATCGTGAGTGCAGAAGGCAAGCAGTATGTTTTTGCCCTCAATCATGAACCTAAGAACGGAGAGTACAGTTTCTCGCGCCATGAGGTGACGACAGGTGTCAGCACGGATGGATATACAGAGGTAGCCCTCTGCAAGCATATCAAGGAAGGACTGAAGATAGTTACCGACAATGCTTTCTATCTGGCTTCGATGACGGGTGAGCATGGTGATGAACACTAAGTATGATAGAATAAACACACATCACTATGTTTCAGAAACTTATCACATATTCGATACACCATAAGATGGTGGTCGGAATCCTGACTGTGGCTTTGGCAGTATGGGGCATCTGGTCGTTGGTGCATCTGCCTTTCGACTCTACCCCCGATATTACCAATAATCAGGTGCAGGTCATCACGCAGGCCCCTTCGCTTGGAGCCCAGGAGGTGGAACAGTATATTACCAGTCCGATAGAGATGGCGCTTGCCAACATTCCCCGTCAGGAAGAACGCAGAAGTATTTCGCGCAGCGGCTTGTCGGTAGTGACACTTGTCTTTGATGATGGTGCCGATATCTATTGGGCGCGTTCGCAAATCAGTCAGGTGCTCGAGGCTGTTGCCAAGGAGTTGCCTGCCAATACCGATACCGAATTAGGGCCTATAGCTACAGGTTTGGGCGAGATATTCCACTATACTGTACGACCCGAGAAAGGTTATGAGGACCGCTATTCTCTCACCCAGTTGCGCACCATTCAGGACTGGATAGTACGCAAGCAGTTGGCAGGAACGCCAGGTGTGGCAGAGGTCAGCGGATGGGGAGGCTACGTTAAGCAGTATGAGGTGGCTGTAGACACAGACCAGTTGAATGCCAACGGCCTTACTATCAGCGACCTGTTTGATGCCCTGCAGCGCAACAATGCCAATACCGGCGGAAGCTATATCGAGCAGAACTCCAATCAGTATTACATCCGTGGACTGGGTGTGGTAAAATCGTTCGACGATATTGACAATATCACCGTCAAGACAATAGAAGGAACTCCTGTCAGAATCAAGGATGTGGCAAAGGTGCAGGAAGGACACGCCACCCGTTTCGGAGCCGTGACAAGAAACGGCGAGGGTGAAGTGGTGGCAGGTATCGCCATCATGCTGAAGGGTGAGAACTTCCAGCAGGTCATCAAGAACGTGAAGGAGCGTATCGATCAGATACAGAAGTCTCTGCCCGAAGGTGTGGTGATAGAACCCTTTATCGACCGCACCAACTTGGTGGAGCGAGTGGAGGGAACCATTGCCCATAACCTGATAGCAGGCGGACTCATCGTCATCTTCGTATTGGTTCTCTTCTTGGGCAACTGGCGTGCCGGTCTGGTAGTGGCGAGTGTCATTCCGCTGAGTATGCTCTTTGCCTTTGCTCTGATGAAAGCCTTCGGTGTGGATGGCAACCTGATGAGTCTGGGAGCCATCGACTTCGGAATGATAGTCGATTCGGCGGTTATCATCGTCGAGGCTGTGGTGACACATATCAACAGGGGCGATTTCTCGCAGCCTGGTGTGCGTGCTGCCTATATAGCCCGACATACGGCAGGAGGTGGTTTCTTCCTTACCCAGGCAGAGATGGATGCAGAGGTGCATTATTCCGCCTCGCGTATCAGACAGAGTGCAGCTTTTGGTGAGATTATCATCATGATCGTGTACATTCCGCTGATGACGCTTGTCGGTATCGAGGGAAAGATGTTCCGTCCCATGGCGTTCACCGTGTTTTTTGCCATCTTGGGTGCTTTCATCCTTTCGCTTACCTATGTGCCCATGGCGAGCAGTCTGTTCCTGAGTCGTAAGGTACACATGAAGGCTACTTTCTCCGACCGGATGATCAGTCGGCTTCAGACCTGGTATCGTCCTGTGTTGGAATGGGTGTTGCGCCGTCGTAAGGATGTGATTACCGCTGCCGTGGCACTTTGTTGTGTGAGTGTGGTGGGACTCAAGTTCCTGGGAGGTGAGTTTATTCCAAGTCTCGACGAGGGCGACTTTGCTGTGGAGATGAGTATGGCGCAGGGTACGTCGCTCTCTCAGATGGTGGAAACCTGCACCAAGGCAGAGAAACTCCTAAAGTCTGAATATCCCGAGGTGAAGCAGGTGGTGAGTCGAATCGGTAGTGCGGAGATTCCTACCGACCCGATGCCAGTGGAGCGTGCCGACATCATGGTGGCTCTGAAGCCCAAGGCAGAATGGACTTCGGCAACGACCACCAGCGACCTGATGGAGAAGATGGAGGCTACGCTGAAGAATATTCCCGGTATGGAGGCTGAGTTCTCACAACCCATACAGATGCGTAACAATGAGCTGCTTACGGGTATCAAGCAAGATGTGGCCATCAAGATTTTCGGCGACGACCTCAACACGCTTATCCAGCAGGCAGAGAAGGTGGGCAAGATGATCAGTAATGTGAGAGGTGTGAGCGGAGTCATGGTGGAACAGGTGGCAGGCTTGCCTCAGATACAGGTGAGGTGCAACCATGAGCGCATGGCGGAGTATGGTGTCAGCGTGGACGATGTGAACCAGGTGCTTGAGACTGCTTTTGCCGGTGGAACAGCAGGAGTTGTGTTTGAGGGCGAGAGGAAGTTTGACATCGTGTTGCGACTCGACAAGGATGTGCGTACCATAGAGGCATTGCAGACGCTTGCCATCCCCGTGAGTGCAGGTCAACAGGAAGGCTCGGCTGCTGTGACTGTTCCTTTGAACCAGTTGGCTGATATCGTCTACGAAACGGCCCCAGCCCAGGTGTCGCATGAGGACGGTGCCCGTCGCATCTATGTGGGATTCAATGTGAAGGGACGCGATGTTCAGAGTACAGTCGATGAGATTCAGCACTTGCTCGACAGCAAGTTGCAGTTGCCCGACGGTTATTATTACACCTATGGCGGAGAGTTCAAGAACCTGCAGAGTGCCGTCAACCGTCTGATGATAGTTGTACCTTTGGCGCTTGTCATCATTCTCTTGCTGCTCTATGCCACGGTGAAGAGTGTCCGCGAGTCGCTCTTTGTTTTCTCTGCCATTCCTTTTGCAGCCATTGGTGGTGTGTGGGCGCTGTGGTTGCGCGACATGCCTTTCTCTATCTCGGCAGGAGTAGGCTTTATAGCGCTCTTTGGCGTGTCGGTGCTCAACGGCATCGTACTTATCGGACAGATGAATCAGATGCAACGGGAGGGCGTGACCGATGTTCAGAAGCGCATCATAGACAGTTGTATGATCCGTCTTCGTCCTGTACTCATGACGGCGCTGGTGGCTTCCATGGGTTTCCTGCCTATGGCGCTCTCACATGGTGATGGAGCTGAGGTACAGAGACCTTTGGCTACTGTGGTCATAGGTGGACTTATCACCTCCACTTTGCTCACTCTCCTTGTCCTGCCTGCCATCTATAAGACTTTTACGAAGGGAAGTGAAGAATTAATGAAATGAAGAGTGAAAACTTCTAAACCCAGCGAAACTTGAGTAAAAATAAAAAAGATGAAACGAATGAATATGATGATAATAGGACTCTGTGGTTTGGCTTTGCTGCCACAGACAGTCCTTTCGCAGACCCGAAAGGTGAGTCTGCAGGAATGTATAAATATGGCTCTGGAGAAGAATCCGCAGATGCAGGTTGCCAATAAATCAGTAGAACGTGCCAAGGCTCTGCAGGGGACGGCATGGGAGATAGACAAGACCGAACTCTCGCTGTCGCAAGATCCCACATCGGGCGGCAGTCCTGACAATGCTCTTTCCCTGTCGCAGAGTATCGAGTTTCCTACTTATTATATAGCACGCCACAAACAGTTGAAGGCCGAGACGCAAGCAGAGAGAAGTAAGGCTGCTGTGGTTCGCCTGTCGCTCGAGAATGATGTGAAGGCAGCTTATTATCAGGCTGTCTATCAGGCAGAAAGACTTCGCGTGTTGGAGAGTCAGGACAGTTTGCTGGCACAGTATCGCACGTTGGCAGAGAAGCGATACAAGGCAGGAGAGACTCGACAGTTGGAACTGCTTTCGGCAGAACGTCTGCAGCGCGAGAACAAGATGGAAGTGTTGGCGGCTCACAACGAGTTGGAGACAGCCCAGCTCTTGCTCTCACGTCTTGTGGGAAGCGTCGAGACGGTGGAGCCAAAGGAAGATTCGTTGTTTCCGCTCGACTGGAAGCAGGCCTCCTATAACTATAGTCAGACCCCCGACGGACAATATTCAGCCGACCGGCTGAAAGCTTCCGAACAGGCTGTACGTGTGGCAAAGAATGGTTTTGCCCCATCGCTCAGTCTTTCATTGCGCAACCAGCTCGTCATCAGTTCCTGGAATCCTTATGACCAGGACAGAAGCCGCTTTGACGGAGGCAACTTCATGGGCTTTGAGGTGGGAGTGGGCATCCCGCTCTTCTATGGTGCCACCCGTGCCAAGGTGAAGGCAGCCAGGAAGGAGCGCGAGATGATAGCTTTGGAGATAAAAGAACAGGAACAACTTCGCCAGCAGGAATATCTCTCAGCTTTGAGCCGAATGAATGCAGCCTATGTGAGATACACCTATTATAATGAGGAAGGCAGAGAGAGGTCGGACAAGATGGCAGAGCAGGGACTCTTGGAATACAGCCAGGGTGAGATTTCCTATCTGGAATACATGAATGTCCTGCAGGAAAGCATCGACCTGCGGCTCAAGCGTGCCTCAGCCCTCAACGATTACAACCAGTGTGTCCTGGTCATGGAGAAACTCTGTGGCAGACAGTGACACGCTTTGTGCCAAAATAGTGCAGCAAAACATACTTCGTGGGGATGTTTATCGTTCAATTGTGTGACGCTTATCGTGTAATATGATGAAAAATCTATTGAAATGCGATAAAAATTTGGTTGTTACGAAATCTTTTATTACTTTTGCCCTCAGAAATGTTTTGAAAAATTCAGCAAAAAACAATAGCGATGAAACAAACAATTTTGGTGACTGGTGGTACAGGCTTTATCGGAAGCCACACCACAGTGGAGTTGCAGCAGGCAGGCTACAACGTAGTGATAGTAGACAATCTGTCCAATTCTAAGATAGAAGTACTGGACGGTATTGAGAAGATAACAGGGGTGCGTCCTGCTTTCGAGCAGGTAGACTTGCGCGACAAGGCTGCCACAGAGGCTGTGTTCCAGAAATATCCCGATATACAAGGCATCATCCACTTTGCTGCCAGTAAGGCAGTAGGAGAGAGTGTGCAGAAACCATTGCTCTATTATCGCAACAATGTGGTTTCGCTCGTCAATCTGCTTGAGCTTATGCCTCAGTATCATGTCAAGGGCATCATCTTCTCGTCTTCCTGCACGGTATATGGACAGCCCAAGCCAGAGAACCTGCCTGTCACCGAGGATGCTCCTCACCAGAAGGCTACTTCTCCTTATGGCAACACCAAGGAAATCAACGAGCAGATTATTGCCGACTATATCCACAGTGGAGCCAATGTGAAGAGTATCGTGCTGAGATATTTCAACCCCATAGGTGCACATCCCAGTGCAGAGATTGGCGAACTTCCTAACGGAGTGCCCAACAATCTCATTCCTTACGTCACACAGACAGCCATGGGCATCCGCAAGGAGTTGACCATCTTCGGTAATGACTATGATACTCCCGATGGTACATGTATACGCGACTATATTTATGTAGTCGACCTTGCCAAGGCTCATGTGGCAGCCATGGCTCGTGTGCTTGATCAGGAGACTGAACCAATAGAGTATTTCAACATCGGCACAGGCAAGGGTAACTCTACACTCGAAATCGTAGAGACCTTTGAGCGTGCCACAGGTGTGAAACTCAACTGGAAGTATGGTCCTCGCCGTGAGGGCGATATCGAGAAGATATGGGGCGACTGTACCAAGGCCAATAAGGTGTTGGGATGGAAGGCTGAGGCCAACCTCGATGAGGTGCTTGCCTCTGCGTGGAAATGGCAGCAAAAACTGAGAGCTGACGGCATCATGTAATGCATAAGCGTTAAATATTCTGAAAAGTGAGAACTTTGGTCGGTGATAAAGGCCATAGTTCTCACTTTTTTATTAATTTTGCAAAAAGGAATATTTAAACACGTATACGTATATGAGAAGAATCTTACTTACTTTTTTGTTTGCACTAAGCTTGATGGCTGTCTTGCCACAGCGTATGAGCGCAGCTGCAAATATTGAAATTATAGATAATGACTTCCAGCAGATTACCGTAACGGTAACCAGCGCTGGTGTATTGCATGTCACAGGAGCCAACGGTCATGTGCTGCAGGTTTATAATGTGCTTGGCGTAAGGGTTGCTTCTATCAAGGTGGAAGGCAACGACAAGCGTATAGACTTGCCGCTGAAGTCGGGCTGTTATATTGTCAAGGTAGGCAATGTGGTACGCAAGATTTCTATCAACCGATAGGTCTTTCTTCCTGGCATTGCTGTGGGCTATTGCCGTTTTTGCCCTTACTGGATGCCAGGAACATGAGCCTAATTCCAACAGGTGGGTGACTGTTGAGTCGTTCAGAGAGTTCTCTGAACCAGGACAGACCATCAATTCGCACCGTATACGTAATTTTATCGACAGCCTGATGAGGGCAGACAAGGATGCTACGACGGCAGATCATCGTACCCGCAGCTATTATATGAATGAAGGAAAGTTCTTGTGGATTGACCGCAAGGGCGTGGATGGTCGTGCCGATACCTTGCTCCACTGGCTAAGGGGAGTAGGCGATATGGGATTCTCTACCCGCCGTTTCTGTGTGGGGAGTCTGGAACAAGACCTTCGTTCTGTCCGCACGCTTCAGCTCGACAGTACGCAGCAGGGTAATGTTAATGCCGTATTGGCACGACTGGAATATCGGCTCACCAAGGCTTACTTCCGTTATGTGGCTGGTCAGCGTTTCGGTTTTACCAATCCCTCTTATCTCTTGAATCGTCTTGACACGATAGAGCCAAGTCGTTACGACTCTGTGAAACGTCCGGTTCGCTATCGTGGTCTCTTCGATATTCCTGTGGATCGTGTAGGTCGCGACTTCTTTCTCATGGCAGTACGCAAGGTGGAAGTCGACTCCTTGGGCGTTTTCCTCTCTGAGGTGCAGCCTCGCAGTGAGTTCTATCGAGCCCTGCAGAAACGGCTGACGGAGGTGCGGGGTGACAAGAACCTGCGTGCCAAGATACTCTGCAACATGGAACGTTGCCGGTGGAGGGAGAAAGATCCCATGCAGAACCATAGCAAGTATGTAGTGGTCAATATTCCTTCGATGCACCTCATGGCCATCGATCATCACGACACACTCTCCATGCGCATTGGTTTTGGCAGTCTGAAGACCAAGACTCCGCTGCTTACCAGCCGTATCAAGTATATGGAGGTGAACCCGCAATGGGTGATTCCACGAAGCATCATCGACAAGGATGTGGCGCATCATGCGGGCGACTGGCATTATTTCCACAGCCGCAACTACTATGTGGTGGACCGCAAGACGGGTAAGCCTGTTGACTTCTCACAGGTCAGCTTCTCTATGTTGCGCAATCATAACTACAGCGTAGTACAGCGAGGAGGCAAGGGCAACAGCTTGGGCCGGCTCATATTCCGGTTTGACAATAATTTTTCAGTCTTCCTTCACGATACCTCAAGTAAGGGAGTCTTCAGCCGTGAAGACCGCAGTGTGTCGCATGGTTGTGTGAGGGTAGAGAAACCCTACGAGCTTGGTGTCTTCCTGATGCACGAGAAGAACCAGCAACTCATGGACAAGTTGAAGTACTCGATGACAGCCGATAGTCTTGCCAACATACGGATGATAGTGAGGAACATCAAGGTGGACCCTCAGGTGCCACTTTATATCACCTACCTCACCCTTTATCCGATGGCAGGTGGGCGCATGGCAGAGTATGCCGATATCTATGGCTTTGACAAGGTGATATACTCAGCATTGCAGCCTTATCTATAATAAAAAAACAAACAGAATGATGATAAGTGACAAGGAAATGACCGACATGATAGCCGATGCCCGCACCCGGCGTGAGGGTTTTGAGGCTCTTGTGCGCCAGTATAGCGAACCGCTGTACTGGAAGATTCGTCATATTGTCATCACTCATGAAGATGCCGATGATGTGTTGCAGAATACTTTCCTGAAAATATGGAAGAGTCTTGATTCCTTTCAGGGCAAGTCTTCTCTTTCCACCTGGCTTTATCGCATCGCCATCAACGAGGCCTTGGATTTTCTGCGCCATCAGCGCCAGTCAGACATGTCGAGTGTCGACGACAATAAAAAAGTTGCCAATCAACTGATGGCAGACGACTATTTTGATGGCGACCGAATGCATGTTTGGTTGCAGGAGGCTGTGGCTCAGTTGCCAGAAGTGCAGCGAACGGTGTTTGTCATGAAATACTTCGACGAGATGAAGTATTCCGAGATTAGTGAGGTCTTAGGAACGAGCGAAGGCGCCCTCAAGGCTTCTTACCACCTGGCAGTGAAAAAAATAACAGAATATTTAAAGCGGTTTAATTAAACCAAATGTTTTTTGAATCGTCTATATATAATAAGGAGAAAAAATATGATAAAAGAAGAACAGATATTGAAATCCAGGTATGGCACCCAGAGTCCTTTCCGTGTGCCTGAAGACTATTTTGACGAGCTTGCATCGCGTGTCATGGCTTCGGTTCCAGAATCGCAGCCTGATCTCGATATGCAGTCTGAGTCTGCCTCGCAGGGTGCCCGTATTGTTCCGATGTGGCGTCGTGCAGTAGTGCGCAAGGTGGCAGTTATAGCCGGTGTGGTTCTTTTGTTGGGAGGTGCTTCCATAGGTATCGGTACTTCTCTTTCTTCCCGACAAGCAGGCAAGTCTGTGGCAAGTGGGGGATGGGCTTCGGTCATGCATTCGGAGGATAACTCCTTTGATGAGGCTGCCGACTATGCGATGCTCGACAATCAGGACATCTATGCCTCTCTGTTGTCTGAGTCGTCAGGTTTTTAAATGATCAGTTTTAATGGTAAGAGCAAAATGAAATCTAAGATGATAATCGCCTTTTTGAAGCGAACCGTTCTTGTGACTATGCTGTTGGTCTTCGGACTTTCTACAGCTACTGCGCAGCATAAGAAACGTCCTCATTTCGACCCGAAACGTTTCGAGGCGGAGTTGGAGCAGTTTATCACTACCAATGCTTGTCTTACGCCAGGAGAGTCGGCAAAGTTTTTCCCCGTTTATCGACAGATGATGAAGCGTCAGCGTATGATATTTGACGAGATGCGCCGTTTGCATCACATAGATACTCGTGACAATGAGACTTGCGCCAATGCCATCCGTCGTCAGGATGAGTTGGATGTGGAGATCAAATTGTTGCAACAGGAGTATCATTCCCGTTTTATGCTCATCCTTCCTGCTGGCAAGGTGATGCGCATCATCAAGGCAGAGGAAAAATTCCATCGGCAGATGTTCAAGCGTATGCGTGCTCAATGATGCAGAGGAAAGGAGCTTCTTCATGAAGCGTTTACCGTCATATAAAGAAAAGGCTATGCCGCAGGATTTGTCCTGTAAGGCATAGCCTTTTTTCTGTCATTATCAAAGTTTTCTTATTTAAAGTTTTGTTGTCTCAGAAATAAATTATAACTTTGCACGTCAGAAAAGAAAATTATATAATTTATATATTTATGTACAGGACAAACACTTGTGGAGAGCTTCGACTCTCTGATGCCGGCAAGGAAGTGACTCTTGCCGGATGGGTACAGCGCACAAGAAAGATGGGTGGTATGACATTCGTAGACTTGCGCGACAGATATGGCATCACTCAGTTGGTTTTCAATGAGGCCGATGATAAGTCATTATGTGATGCAGCCAACAAGTTGGGACGCGAATACTGCATCCAGGTGAAGGGTGTGGTAAGCGAGCGTCAGAGCAAGAACCCAAAGATGGATACTGGCGACATCGAGATTTTGGTAAAGAGTCTGCAGGTGCTCTCTGAGAGTGCCACACCTCCTTTCACTATCGAGGACAATACCGATGGCGGTGATGATATTCGTATGAAATATCGTTATCTCGACTTGCGCCGTCCTGCTGTTCGCAAGAATTTGGAGTTGCGTCACCGTATGACAATCCTTATCCGCAACTTCCTCGACAATTATAACTTCATGGAGGTGGAGACACCTATCCTTATTGGTAGTACACCAGAGGGTGCACGCGACTTTGTTGTGCCTTCACGCATGAATCCAGGTCAGTTCTATGCTTTACCTCAGAGTCCTCAGACACTGAAGCAGCTCCTGATGGTGGCTGGTTTCGACCGCTATTTCCAAATAGCCAAGTGCTTCCGCGATGAGGACCTTCGTGCAGACCGTCAGCCTGAGTTTACACAGATAGACTGCGAGATGAGTTTCGTCGATCAGGATGACGTTATCAACCTCTTCGAGGAAATGGCTCGTCATCTCTTCCGCGAGATTCGAGGCGTAGTGTTGCCAAAGCTTCAGCAGATGACATGGCATGAGGCTATGAAGCGCTTCGGTAGTGATAAACCCGATTTGCGTTTCGGTATGGAGTTCGTAGAGCTCAAGGAGGCATTTGCCGGTAAGGGCAGTTTCTCTGTGTTCGATGAGGCTAAGTATATTGGCGGAATCTGTGTGCCAGGTTGTGCCGACTATAGTCGCAAGCAGCTCAACGAGCTGACCGATTTCGTAAAGCGTCCACAGGTAGGAGCCAAGGGCCTGGTTTACATCAAGTATAATGCCGACGGCACCGTGAAGAGCAGCATCGACAAGTTCTATTCTTCTGAGGAGTTGGCAGAGATCAAGACCGTGATGGGAGCCAAAGATGGCGACTTGGTATTGATTCTCAGTGGTGACAATGCCAACAAGACCCGTATCCAGCTCTGTTCTCTTCGTCTTGAGATGGGCGATCGTCTTGGTCTTCGCGATAAGAATGTATTCAAGTGCCTCTGGATTATTGACTTCCCTCTCTTTGAGTGGAGCGACGAGGAGCAGCGTCTTATGGCTACCCACCATCCATTCACTATGCCTAATCCTGATGACATCCCATTGCTGGATGAGCATCCCGAGCAGGTACGTGCCAAGGCTTACGACTTCGTATGTAATGGTATCGAGGTTGGCGGAGGCTCACTCCGTATCCACGATACCAAGTTGCAGGAGAAGATGTTTGAGGTTCTCGGCTTCACTCCCGAACGTGCAGAGGCTCAGTTTGGCTTCTTGATGAATGCCTTCAAGTATGGTGCGCCACCTCACGCAGGTCTGGCATTTGGTCTCGACCGCTTCGTCAGCATCATGGCCGGTCTCGACAGTATTCGCGACTGTATTGCTTTCCCAAAGAACAATTCAGGTCGTGACGTGATGCTCGATGCGCCTTCAGCCATTGATCAGAAGCAGCTTGATGAGCTGCAGATCAGTGTTGATGTTAAAGAGTAATAATTCTTATAAAAATTCTGCTATAGATACCGCATTTGCTTGATATATATCAAAAAATGCGGTATTTTCTTTTAAACAATGCAGATTTAGCTTGAAAATCGTGATATAATCGAATAAAAGTATTAAATTTGCAAAAAAATATAATACAAAACTCCTGATTAGAGCGAGTTTAATTAAATTTTTACTAAGAACATGGCAGAAAAGAAAACAACAAAGACAGCTGTTAAGAAGACAACTACCACTACAGCTGCAAAGAAGGCTCCAGCAACCAAGAAGGCTACTGCAGCAAAGAAAGAGGTTCTTTACTTGAACGAGGAGAACGCAGGTTTCAAGGCTGGTGATGTTTATCAGGCATTGGCAGCAGCAGGTAAGGCTCTCTCGCTTGCAGAGATTGCTAAGGCTGCTAAGATTACCGCAGAGGATGCAATCCTGGGTATAGGATGGCTCCTGAAAGAGGGTAAGATTAAGAATGAGGACAACAAGTTGGTTCTCGCTTAAATAGAACACTACAGGAAGGACCGCACCTCTATCAAAAATAGTTGGGTGCGGTCTTTTTTTTGCCTTTGGCGTTAATGGTTATTTCAAATATAATTCTGTTTTCATGAACTATGATCATGAGATTCTTGCTGTGCTGACTCAGGCAGGAGAGAAGGGGCTCAAATTGGAACATATAGTACGGCACGTGTACAATGCCTGTAATTCAATGTTTACTCCGTTGAATTACAAGGATGTCTATACATATGTGTCGCAGTATTTGGTGAAGAGCAGTAAGCTGCAGGGCTCGTGTGTTCAGAAGGCAGGTTACGGTGTCTATCGGCTTAATCTTGCCACGACAGAGGCGAAGCAGCTCATGTTGCAGTTTGGCAGTCATCCTGTACAGGAAGAGGTGTCGGAGAAGAGTTCTGTTGACTCTTCGCTTTCTCTCTTCGGAGATGATGATTTTTAGAAGGATATGGCATTGCTCATCAAGGCAATGCTTTTTTTATATGTTGAACTTTAGCAAGTTTAGAAGTTATCACTCCCTTCGGTCGGTAGAAGTTATAGATGTTAAATGGAAACAAAAAAGTCTATGTCATGAAGACATAGACTTCGATTTTGTACACCCTTAGGGATTCGAACCCTAGACCCACTGATTAAGAGTCAGTTGC
>OIZP01000192.1_pt1 | contig 40477 bp, 60 predicted proteins | sample 1588531 | NCBI WGS metagenome assembly OIZP01 (sample SAMN03283283) | human gut metagenome | biome: human-associated habitat; material: feces | host: Homo sapiens | place: Peru | collected 2012
CAGATGATTATGATGTAGATTTCATTGATCTGTAAGTTTAAGAGACAGATGAAAGATACTGATTAGGTAATTGAAAACATATAGACAGGATTAGAACGGATTAAGAAGGAAGTTCTGATCCTGTTTTTCTATCGTTCTTTTCAATCTTTATTAATTGATTATACACAGATTTATCACAATGCGGAGTTACTATGTAAACATCAAAGAAAAAGAATAAACGAGAGAAGAGGTAATCTTTATGGAGAATCAATATAATTATTATAATTCAGATGGAATGAATGGAAACGGACAGAGTGAAACACCATTTCATGATGATAATAGTGGTCAGAAGCATCAAGCACCGCATGGTAAGAAGCCGCAAAAGAAAATTCCAAAAGCAGTGGCAGTGACCGGATTTGCACTATTATTTGGAGTGGTTTCCAGTGGTACATTTCTGGCATCTAATGTTGTTGGAAGTAAAGTGCTTGGATTGACCGGTGTGACGAAGACCAATACTACGGCAACCAAAGCTGTGAGCAGCAATGCTTCATTATCCAAATCTTCCAGTGTTGTAACTTCAGATGTTTCAAGTATTGTGGAAAATGTAATGCCATCAATCGTATCAATTACAAATATGAGTGTGCAGCAGGTTCAGGATTTCTTTGGCGGTGTGTCACAGCAACAGAGCGAAAGTGCTGGAACAGGAATCATTATTTCCCAAAATGATTCAGAACTTCTGGTTGTTACAAATAATCATGTAGTAGCAGGAAGCGATACATTAACAGTTACTTTTGCTGATGGAACAAGTGTTGAGGCGAATATCAAAGGAACAAACTCAGAATATGATATTGCTGTTGTGGCTGTTCCACTTGACTCTATTTCAGATGATACGATGAAAAAAATTTCGGTAGCAACACTCGGAGATTCCACACAGCTAAAGGTTGGAGAGCCTGCGATTGCAATCGGTAATGCACTTGGCTATGGACAGTCAGTAACAACTGGTGTAATCAGTGCTTTGAATCGTTCTGTTTCTGAAACAAATGAGCAGACTGGTGAGACAACAGAGAGTGATGCCAAACTGATTCAGACAGATGCAGCCATCAATCCTGGAAACAGTGGTGGAGCACTTGTAAATGCAAGTGGCGAAGTGATTGGAATCAACTCATCCAAGCTGGTTGGCGATTCTGTAGAAGGTGTCGGATATGCAATTCCAATCAGTGATGTATCCGATCTGATCCAGAACCTGATGAATCAGGAGACAAAGACAAAGGTTGCAGAAAAAGATCAGGGTGCAATTGGCATCAAAGGAATGAGCGTGCCGGCTGAATATTCTAAACAGCTGAATATGCCGGAAGGCGTTTATGTATCAGAAATTACAAAAGGCGGTGGAGCAGAGGCAGCCGGAATGACAAAAGGAAGTGTTATCACAGCAATTGACGGAACAACCGTATCAAGCATGGATGATCTTCAGGAACAGCTTCAATATTATGCCAAAGGAGACAAAGTGTCACTGACAATTCAGATTCCACAGAGTAATGGAGAGTATGAAGAGAAGACAGTGGAAGTTACTTTAGGTGCGAAATAAATACTACTTTTAAGTGAATGTATTATGCTTAGGGATTGTCACGTGGCAATCCCTTTTGCTGTTGTTCACAATTTTTCTTATCTTCCATACAATAACAAAAAAGATATAAGGATTTATTTTATGGCACCATATTGTTCTAATAGGAATACGAACTGTTATTGTCAGAATGGAAATTACAGGCCACAAACAAGGCAAGAAAATGAAAGACAGCTTCATTGCAATATTCCTGTTCCTCCACTTCCGGAGCAGAAGTCGAAAAATTACTGTTGCGATGAGTGTGTTGGTGATTACAGCAAAACGGATGTTTTGCAAGAGTTTCCGGTTGCGATGGCTTATGTCCCATGGCAGCAGTGGAGAAAACTTCACGATCTCGGTTATGGATTTCAGTGTGGAACTATTTTTCAAGAGCTTGAAAAACCATTTCGTGGAAAAGGAGGATGCTGTAAATGAGTTGCAATTGTCATGAAATGAATCGCAGAGAACTTTTTGAATATATAAATCAGGTAAGTTTTGCGGTGGATGATGTTAAATTATTCTTAGATACGCACCCTGGAAATCAGAAAGCACTTGACTATTTTCGAAAATATAAAGAGAAACGTATGGAAGCCCTCAAAGAATATGCAGAGGTATATGGACCTTTAACTGTAGATACAGTCAGCGAAAACAGTGACTGCTGGAATTGGATCAATGAACCATGGCCGTGGCAGGAAGGGGGATGCTGATTTATGTGGAATTATGAAAAAAGACTTCAATATCCTGTGAAGATAACCCAGACGAATCCGAAACTGGCGAAAATTATTATTAGTCAGTTCGGTGGACCGGATGGCGAATTGGCTGCATCTATGCGTTATCTTTCACAGCGATATACGATGCCATATAAAGAGGTAACAGGAATACTGACTGATATTGGTACAGAAGAATAATCCCGTTTCTTTTGGAAATAACAAAAAACCCTTTATTTGCGCGGGATTCTGGGCTTTATGGTCAATTCAAAGTTAGGCTCATTCAGATGACCGCGCTTATTTTTCGTTAATTTCTTGTATTCTATAGATTCTATGAGTAATTTCAACAATCTGTTGCGTTCCGGAATAGATAAATCCCAATAACAGGAAAGCAGATCTTCACAAGCCGGCAGGAACTGTTCTATATTGGCTTCTCTTTGACGTTCCTTGTCAAGTTCGAGTTTCAGCTGGGCAACGTTTGATTGAGCTTCAGAAATTCGGCTTTGCAAACTGGCAGATCGCTCAAGGAAGACTTCTGTTGAGTAGACACCTTGTTCAAGCAGATCATACATGGTTCCCTTTTGCCGTAGAAGTTGATCGAGTGTCTGTTGAGCTGATTCCAAAAGAACTTCTTTTTCCGGAATGAGACTCTTACTTGGTGTCTGACCACTCAGACGATATCCTTCAACCCAGTCAGAAAGCGCGTTATAAACTTCTCGTTCAACAAGATCCAAAGGGCTGCCAATGGTAGGACAATCATATGTACTGCACAACATCAGATCATAAGGAACACGACTTGCAGTTCCGGAAGGCGGCCGGCGAATCATTTTCTTTTTGCACTCACTACAGACAATGATTCCTGCAAGCGGATTTTTAATAATGTTAGAGCCGGCAGGTTTTGGCGATCCACAACCAAGATAACTCTGAGCTTCTGCAAATACATCGTGATCGATTAAGCGCGGATGCCGACCGGAAACGATGGTATAGTCACTGGTTCTCGGACGTGCGGTTGTGAGAACACCATTTTCAACCGTTCTGACCACTTTTCGTTCGCCGATCTTAACGCATTGATCGTACACAACATTAGAGAGGATTCCACGGACGGTGCTCTCACTCCAAAGTTTGGAATTACGTGGCTTTGTACCGTAACTGTTTAAAGTACGAGTGATCGACCGGATACCGACACGTTCCGGACCGGTAAACATAGAAAAGATAAGTCGCACAACAGGAGCCTCGTTTTCATCAAAAGCAAGAGTCCATCCCTTCTCTTTTTCAAGTTTCATTCTCCGGAAACCGTATGGTGCGGAGTTATATGGCCACTTTCCCTCAGAGATAGCGGCATAACGTCCGTTCTGCATTCTGCGCTTGATCGTCTTATATTCACGCCGACTCATGAATAATCCAAACTCAAAGTACTCTTCATCGAATTCATTGGCCGGATCATAGGTTTTGGAAGGAGTGATGATTAGTGTGTTGGAATACTGGAAAGCTCTCTGTACAACTCCCTGATCGATTGTATCACCACGAGCAAGACGTTCTACTTCCATAACAAGCACACCATCCCAAAGGTTTTGTTCTACTTCGCGAAGTAACTGTTGCATAACAGGACGCGCAGCTATAGTTTCTCCAGACACAACTTCTCGATAAATATTGCTAATAATAAGGTTGTTTTTCTTAGCAAGAGAGAGAAGTGCACGTTCGTGTCTGGCAAGAGTTTCCCCTTCACCATGCTGCTCGGCTTCAAGATCCTTTCTCGATTTCCTTAAATAAATACAATATGACATGATATCACCTCCGTATATATTATGTAAAAAAGTACAAAAATAACAGTCATACATAGAACGTAAGTTCTGATTGTGCGACTGCACCGAAGATGATACAATATTCTTTGGTAAGTGAGTATCTCTTCGGAGGTATTTCAAAAGCACATTGGCGTGTGCTCCCAGTTGACCGTTCCTGTTGGCGCAGGGGCGGTTTTACTTTATTTGTGCGTATGTATAGTATATCTATTATCACATGTTCTAAGTCCATCAATATGTTCAAAAAGATCAGGTTTAATAGGCGCTCCTAGAGGATCAAGAATAAAATCAATACCTTCTCGACGAGCGAGCTTAGCAGCAGGAACAAAATCACTATCCCCGGATATTAAAACAATTTGATCAACCTGTTTTTTATACGCCATTGAAGAAATGTCTAAGCCTATTTTCATATCAACACCCTTTTGATCAATATTTAGATAGAAGTCGGATTCTTTTAAATCCGAAAAAGAGATAGAACCATTACAGAGTTTCTTGACCGTTTTAGGGTAAATGGTATAATGTGCTTGCTCTTCAGCAAGTTTTCCAAGTCTAATAGCAAATTTTCTCTTTTTCTTTAATTCACTTAAAAAGCTCATAGTCCATGTGTAAAGCTCTGTTTTTGAAAGATCAACTTGCTTTTGCGTGAATGGATGAAAGATGCGCTTACTTGACGGTGCACAATCATAGTAAAAAATTCTGTACAGGCTATTATTTTCTCCGTGAGAATTTAAGTGGCGTTTACAATAATTTGCAAGTTCTATAGCACGTTTTTCAGCTGTTTGGTCACCTAAAATGGCTTGAGCTCTTCGACGGTAGAAACCGCCATCAACAAGTATTGCAGTTTTCATATGTACTCTCCTTTAAATATAAAAAGCTCTAGGGTTCGGTCATTCCCATATATTGAGAGACGTACAACCTAGAGCAGTATTAGTATATTTTTCTTTTGTGATCTTTATGATAGCTCATATTCATTAAAAAGTCAACATTTTTTTGAAAAAACATTTGACAATTACATAAGTAAGTGATAGAATGAGCAATTTGTCATAAAAATTACGAAAAATATCACTAAAAAACTTTTGGTTTAACATCATCTTTTTTTGTATAATCGCACTGTGTGGTTATACCAATTTCATTACGGACAGCTGCGGAATAAAATATATCAGATAATTATCCACCTGTTTACAGATCCCGTATTTATTCCGGTAACATTCAATGCAATCCTCAAGATATTTTTCCGTTACTTCTAAGTATTCTGCAATCTCGCAGGAGCGGTTTTTATTTTAAAGATAACGTTTTGCAACATCTATTAATTGGTTTTGGTATTTATAAATATCGTTTAGAGATTCGATATAAATTCTTTCAAATTTCTTGTTTTCATCAGGAATTAAAAGTTGTTTATTTTTGGTGTCAAGATTAAGCCTACAAATAGGTTTTCGATTATTGTTTTTATAAAGAATACCAAAATAACTCTCAGTATCTCGATGGACAATATCTTCAACTGGTACAGTTCCAGCGAGAAGTCCTCGTATTATATAAAAACCTTCAATTTCCTCTTCGGTAGTAACAATTTTTGATACCGGAGCTTCTTCTATTGCTTCAGCTTCATCTATTGAATCTGATTCATCAACTAAAGCTGATGAAATTTTATTATTTACTATTTCATTTACAAAAGAAGAAAAAGCTTTTTTTACGACTGGCGTAAACTTTTCTATAATTTTCTGATTTTTTTGGCCTTCATAAATATCTGAAAGTATAAACCGAATGAAATTTTCAGAAGGAGTTTCATATTCACGTGAAAGTAATCCTTTAATTAAACTACTGTATTTAAGTTCTTCTGCAGTACTAAAAATTTTTTCTTTATCAAAGTTCTCTTTGGCAAATTTTTTTAATTCATTTATTGAAGAATCTTTTAAATTGAGCATATTAATTTCAAGAAATGGGACAAGATCCATTTTATTTGATTCTTCGAGGTCAGTGAAAAAACGATATATAATACCATTAGTAAGAATTCCAAATTTTGCAGGAGATGCACCAAAGTATCTAAACAATTGAGAAGAATGTTTATCGAGTTGTTCTGAACAACTTTTACATTCTATTAAAATGGTTGGCTGTCCATTGTCAAGAATCGCATAGTCTACTTTTTCGCCTTTCTTAATTCCGACATCTGCTACATATTCAGGACAAAATTCGGAAGGATTAAATACATCGTATCCGAGAATCTGGAAAAGTGGAACTACAAGTGACATTTTGGTTGATTCTTCCGTTGATACGTTATCTTTTAGAATTGTAATCCTTTCTGAAAATTGTTTGATAGTTTCGTTGAATTCCATACGATTACCTCGCTTTCTTTAGTAAAAAATAGAAGTGGTCAAGCTACAGCTAATAGCTAGAGGATAATAAGTATAAATATTATCCAGATATTCTCCTGTAACATCTAGATAGTCTGCAATTTGATACTTGTGCTTTTCTTGTTCAGGTTTACTTTTACTCCGGGAGCAACCTTGAAATTTTTTCTAAATCTTAATCCCATAAATTTACCCTCATTTGTGTGCCTGCCAATCAGGAACACCACAATCCTGATCAGAACCTACTCCATAGATATTTGAGCAGGTCTTCCTAATAATAGCAATCCCTAAAGTTCTTGAGTAAAAAAGAACAGATGTTCGACAAAACCATTGATTTCTAAATACAAATGTCGTATGATGAAATCAAGGAATTTCAAAGAGTGTTCTTGCTTGGAACGGAGGGACAACATAATGAACAATGTATCTAAACAACTTATCATAGGAATGGTGAAGAAAATTGACGATTCAGATGAAAAATTTCTTCGCCAGCTCTACACCATCTTGAAAAGACATTTAGAAAGAGGGAAGCATTAGCTTCCTTTTTTTATGTTCTCTCGCAACTTAGCACTGAAATCACAAATCACTTCCTTTGATTTAGGAGACAATTCATGATATGTGTGCATGATTTCCTTAATCAACTTATATAAATCGTTATCACTGTCTTCTAGCAATTCAGATACATAAGCAGCTTCTTCATCTTCTTCAGGAAACTCTAAGAACATATCACCCGCTCCAGATCGGAGCCATTCCTCATTAACATTGAATGTTTTACATATAAGAGCTATTGCGGAGTCACTTGGAATACTACGTCCCATTTCATATGTAGCTACAGTATTACGTTTAACTTTTATTGACTCTGCAAACTCTTGCTGTGTCAGCTTTAGAACTTTTCGAAGTTTTTTAATACGTTCGTTCATTTCGCACCTCCCTTCGGTATGAACATATTATAACACGCGTTGTCTGAATACACAATAGAAAATGTTGAAATAATCAACAAAACAATACTTGACAAAAGTTTTACACCGACATATAATTGTTTTAGAATCAACAAAAGAAAGAGGTGGATAACATGAGTGAAGAACAGAAAAGATTAATCGAAGAAACTGTAGAGAACCTAAAGCATTTAGACAAAGAAAGCCTCCTGGTAGTAAAAGGAAGCGTAGAAGTGCTCAAGGCAAGAGACGCAATGGAGAAAGATGGTTCAGAGAAGAAAGTGGGGTGAGAAGATTATGGAAGAGATGAAGAAAGAAATAGAAAGCCTAAAAAGAAAGACTTTCTATTTAAAAGTTCTGATGTTGACGATATTGATAAATGTCATGTTTTTTTCAATCACGCAGACAAGACAGTATTGCTACATCATAAATTATTACAAAAAAACTATTGAGATGAACGAGGACCTGAATCAGATTCTTCAGGAGAGAAATCAGCTGGACAAAGAGATTCTTTCCAAGATTCAATAGTTTCAGACTGCGATTCAATTATTCGGTGTAAAAAGAGCCTACCTATTCGAAACAGAAAAGAGGTGAAGAGATGATAGAAAAGATATCGGTAATAGCGGTGGCAGTAGCCGCCATACTGACGGCTATCAACCAAATATTCATAGTTATTACAGCAAAGCAATTATGGCGGCAACAGCAGCAACTACAGCGGCAATTAGAGAAGCTGAATGCTGGGATACTTCCAAAATCGGAAACTCCAAATAAGATGATGGATGGAGTCGTAACAATGGAACGCTGTTTCATTGATCAAGACGATCACCCAGTGACAGTCTCATTTCAATTGCTTTGCCACGATTGGAAGAAAATTGAAAAGTCAGATAAGTGGCATCAGGTGGAAAAGAAGATTCTGAAAAGTCAAAGCAAATATAACCAGATGATCCTCCGAGACCGATCAGGTAAATAGGCAATGGTAAAGAGTAATGTTCGTTGTGAAAAGTAATTTCATCTTTTTTCTTTAATGACTCCCAAAAGATAACAGATGGAACTTTTCTACATGGTTAGCAAGTAGAACGTAAATTTACAGAAATATCTGTTATCAGAATCGGAAGGTGTGATTGGTTTTCGAATAACATGTAAACCAATAGAAAATCTTTTTTCTTGGAGACTCGATGCCCTACAATTTTGATTTTGAGGCTTTGACGGTTTTGTACAGCAGAAAGAATCCAAGAGAGTAGCGTTCCAACAGCTCCGAAGATTGATAAAGCAAGAGTGATGTTGTCACGAGTGAGGATATGTTTAATTGAATCCATAGAAAACTCCTTTTATAAGTACTAGGCATGGCAGTGCCTGTTTAGAGTATAGGAGAAGAAATAGAAAATAGCAAGAGAAGTGAACGCAATGAAGAGAAGCATTAACCACAAGAGATACAGCGGATATCCAGAAGAATTAAGCCTATTGAAAGGGTTTAAGGTTGTTGGAGTCGGATGTGGAGATATCGACAAAGAGGGTGCAACAAGCATCATGCTGATGAACGATCACAATGTTGCTGTCGATTTGAACATCACGGATGAAGGAACCTACATCAGCGAGTTCTATGCACTTACAGAGGATTTTATTCCAAGAACTTATGAGGATGATTAGAGAGAAGAAAACAATGCCTAAACTAAAGATATCCGACAGAGAAAAACAAAATAGCAACAAGTACAAACCGTAACACATAAACTTTTCTAGGAGGTGATGCGGGTGATCGTAGAGATTAAAAAGACAGAAAGCGGATGCACATATAAATTTGATGATGCTGCTTATATGGGAAAAAGTGAAAAGGAGCATGAAAAAGTAATCAATGATGTATCAACTATCATAAACGAGCATCTGAGATCAAGAAAGGATAAAACCGCTTAGGCGGTGGAAAGGGGACAAGCATGGAGGATTGTTGTTACTGTAAACACAGTGCATCATACAAGAAAGAAGGAGGGCGCAGCGGATGTATATCATTACAGCAAAACACAAGGGAAATAAAATCACAAGAAAAGCATTCAGTGACACTCAGGCATCTGCGATCATAAATCGGCTGTTGCGTGAGGGATGCACCGAAATAGGAATAAAAGAAGAAAACCATACAGAAGGTGAGAAATGAGCCAGAAACGAGGAAGAAGGGAGAAAGACCACATATGGATTATCAGATGGACGAAAACACAGGAACTGGGCTGTTGCTCTGGGACATGGGAAGAGGCGAACGAGTACGCCAGGAAGAAGAACAAAGGAGAATACATCATATTAGAATGAGCCTTTGGAGAACAAGGTTTATCACAGGCGTTGGAATGCTTGTTGGACTCTTCTATGCTTCCGGAGCAGCAATTACATATTCCATATCAGTCAAAGCACCGGAGTCAACGCTGGAGCGCGTTCTGATCGGACTGGCTGTATCAGCAAGCTTCTACGCGCTGAATTCGATCGCAAGGACGCTGGAAAAACAGATAAAAAAATAACACTTCCGGAGGTAACGGAAGTGTTGGATGCAAGACTTTTGTCTCGCAGATATTAAAGACATTATTATCTTAACATCTGTGGGGCAGGAAGTCAAGAAAAACGGGGGTTCTGCCCCATTTTAATACTCGATTAAGACATTAAAGATAGAGGTATACGATGGCAACGAAGAGAGTTACACACACCTTCCGGAAAGGAGACATCCTGGAGGTGAAGGAATACCATGATGGCAGGTATGGAGCAAGGGGACTGCCAAGAGAAAAGAAGAGAAAGCCTACACCGGAGCAGATGGCAGTAGTGAATGCTATGAATAAAGCAGAGACAGCCAGACACAGATTGTTGGAGTACTTTGGAAAGGGGGACTACTTCCTGACGTTGACGTACAGAGTCGAGGCAAGACCTCCGGACATGGTGAAAGCAAAGAAGGATTTCACGAATCTGATAAGCAAGCTAAGGACAAGATACAAGAAAGAACAGATCGAATTGCGCTGGATCCGGAACATTGAGAAAGGGACCAAGGGAGCATGGCACGTTCACATGGTCATCACCGGATGCCGGGATACGATCCGCTGGGTGGAGGAATGTTGGCCACATGGTGGAATCTATGCAGAGAAGTTAGAGAAAAGCAAATATTACGAAGAGGATTTCTCACAGCTTGCATCCTACATTACAAAAAACGAGAAAGTAGGAGAAAAGAGGGAAGACGGAAAGAGGGACAAGCCAAGGCTCAGTGAATCCAGTTACAGTACATCACGGAATATGCCGCTGAAACCACCAAAGAAGAAAAAACTGGCAAGATGGCCAAAAGAAATCAAACAGAAGAATGGCTATTACATTGCCAAGAGCTATGAAGGAATCAATCCGGCTACAGGATTCAAATACCGGAGATATACATTGATCAGGCTGAACAGGAGGATTTGAAGAATGAAGACGGTGAAGATCTACATAGAAACCACGATCACAGGACCGGCAGCACCAAAGAGAGGAGGATATGCTGCAGCCTTAACATTTACAAGGAGAAACGGAGATATTGAAGACCGATTCCTGAAAGGAGAAGAGGAAGGAACAACTTATAACCGCAGTGTGCTTCTGGCAATGATCTATGCACTGCAAAAGCTTAAAGAACCATGCAGAGTTGTGTTCTACACGAGGAACACGTACATCAAGAACATGATCCAGGCCGATAATCCGGAAAAGTGGAGACGAGCAGAGTGGAAGAAGTCGGACGGAAAAGGAATACAGAACCAAGACCTGTGGAAAAAGTTCCTGGAAGAGAGCAAAGAACACGAGATAGAAATCGTGCATGAAAAAGACAGCGAGTATAAGGAGACGCTTGAAGCGTACTTACAAGGAGAAGAGGTATAAAGATGTTTGAGAAGTTTGGAGAATTTGATTCTTACGAGGAGATCAACCGTGCGGCCAAAGCACAGTTGGAAGAGGGAGACTTAGAAGCAATCAAGACAATCGCAGAGGAGAACGGACTGGATCCGGAAGACGCAGAGGACTTTTGCACCGGTGCAATCGAGGAGCTGACGACACCAAGTCTTGCAGCTATGGGAAAACTGGAACTGGAAGCGAAAGATCTGAAGCTGACAGGAGCATTGAGAGACTGGACGGATTCTATTAAGCAGTTATGTTTAGAGGATCAAGAGATGGCTCTTGCAGTCAGAAGAAAAGGAAAGTCATTGAAAGATTGCATGGCTCTGATCTTAAAGAAAGCATTTAACGACAAAGCACGGTTGGATGACAGGATCACAAAGGCAGCAGGACTGACACCACCGTTGTATATCAGCATACCGGGAAAGGCACAGATCAAAGAGATCGTGAGGGAATATTACCTGGGTGAGAAGAAATGAGAGTATACAAAGGTTTCAACGAAAAAATTCAGGCAAAACACGGAAAAGGGACATTCCAGTACGAGAAAGGGAAGACCTACAAAGAAGAGAAAAGCAAAACAAGATCCACTGGATTCCATGCGGCGGAGTATATCCTGGATTGCCTGCAGTGGTATCCAATCGATGGAAAGAACAAATTCTTCCTGTGCGAAGCTGGCGGAAGTATAGACGAAGAGGATGGATGCTCGATGGTCGTATCTACAGAGCTGACATTATTAAGAGAACTGACACTTATGGAGATTGCAATGGCGGCAATGGAATATATGATTATACATCCAAAGAGGGAATGGGAGAAAAGAGAAAGAGGTGCATGCGCAGAAAAAGAGCGGTCAAAAGCGATCGGAGAGACAAAGATAGCAATCGCAAGGGGAAAACATCCGGAAGTGAAAGGCGAATATGGAACCGTAATCGGTCTGATCGTAGAGGACGAGAAAGGCAAACCAGTGGCAGCAGGCGTGAGAAATGTTGATGGAATACAAGCGAAAGCGCATCAGCTCTATTCCATGACAGAAGAAAGAGAATGGGTGGAGGTGCAGAGATGAAGCGAAAAGCGATTGAGTGCTTTGCACCAAAAAAGACAAGAAAAAAAGGACTTGTGGCCACCTTGCAGGAACTGGATAAAATTCTGATTCTGAATGTTTACCAGGAAAAGGAACTGCTGGTCCGCTATTGCATCAATTACGAGACAGGCGAACATGAATACTGGAAACAACAACATGGTTGGAGAAAAGGTGGCATCCTGAATGCACTGAATGAGGACTGGCGAGACTGGGAATGGAGAACATATGGCAATTATCCGAAACTGCAGGAGGAAGACACAAACAGGATCAAAGAATTGATTAAACACAGGCCATGGAACGACAGCCCATGGGAGAGAATCAATGGATTGGAACACAGTTATAACAGTGAGATCAGGGAAAGAAGCGTAACAAACCGAAAGATACGGCTTATGGAGCTGATGAGAAAAGTTCCGAATTGTCCGGAAAACCTCAGAGAATGGTTCTTTCAGAAATCTTCAGGAGAGGATTACATGTTCCGGGATAGAGAAACAAAGGAATTCACCTGTACGAATTGCGGAGAGAGTAGTGAAGCATCTGAAATCAAGAGACAGGACGGCGAAAAGAAGATCCGGCACAATGATATGGTATTCTGCCCTTCCTGCGGAAAACTGGTGAGGGCAAAGACAAGAACAGACCATATCGAACAGAAATGGAAGAGCTGCTATCTCATCCAGCCGGTAGATGAAGATACAAGCGTGCTTCGGATCATAGAAGCAAAGGTCGGATGGGATAATGGAAGACATTATGTAGAGCTTGGAGATGAAATCAGAATCTTATTGTACAAGGTCTACTCTAACAGAAAAACAAAGAAAACATACAAGATTTATTATGAGGACCATTGGGAAGGATGGACAAAAGGAAACCGGAAAAATTTAAGAGCAAGAGAAGGTTACTTGTATCCGGGAGAATTCGGCCAGATATTAGACGGGACCACTTACAGCGAAGCAACGAAAGTCCTGGAGTATCTATCAAAGATGGGAAAGGAACTGAACTACAACAGACTTGTGGCAGGGACGGGACAGATGAAAGGATATGCACAGAAGATTGAGTACCTGGCAAAAGGACACTTTTGGAATTTGCTGAGAGATACGGTTGACTGTACAGACTATCCGGGATATCCATTACAGTACTACGGACCATTGGACATGAGAGAGGAAAGTATTGAGGGAATGTTCAGAATCCAAGACCGTCAGAAGATCAACCGGATCCGCGACGAACATGGTGGGAACAGAATGGTACGCTGGATGCAGTATTCGGACGAGGCAGGGCAGAAGATCTCGAAAGAGACGGTGCAGTGGATGATAAAGAATGAGATAGAACCGAGCGGCATCCGGGAACTGGAAAAATATATGAGTCCACAGAAGATCATGAACTACATCGAAAGGCAGAAAAAGGAACAATATGCAGGAATGACGGCAGAAGCTGTTCTTGAAGAATATAAAGACTATCTCAGTATGTGTGAAGCGTGTTGCAAAAATATGGCTGACGAGATGGTCTATCGTCCAAGAGAGCTAAAACGCAGACATGATGAAGTTGTTATAGACCAGCAGCAGATACAGATCTTGAAAGAACTGGAAAACAATGCAGAGGGAAAAGAAGCATATGCACAGGAGATGCGGCAGAAGTTTCCGGAAGCAGAAGGGATCCTGAAAGAGATCAAGAGCCGATATGAGTACGAAGATGAAGAGTATAAGATCATTGTACCGAACACGTTAGTGGATATCGTGAAAGAAGGACGTGCGCTGCATCATTGTGCCGGCAGCAGTGAACGATATTTTGACAGGATCGAGAGCAGAGAGACATATATCTGTTTTCTGCGAAGACAGGAAGCACCGCGAATCCCGTTTTACACGATCGAAGTAGAGCCGGGAGGCACAATCAGACAGCACAGAAGCTATTATGACGAAGAACCGGGAATCGAGGAAATCCGGGTATTCCTGAAAGGCTGGCAGAAGGCAATCAGGAAACGTCTGACAGAGGAAGATAAGAAGTTGGCCAAGATCAGCAAGATCAAGAGAGAAGCCAATATTGCAGAGCTGGAAGAGAAAAAGAATATAAGAGTCCTTCAGGGATTGGCGGAAGATTTCCTTGAAGCAGAAGAGATAGAAAAAGAACTGGAGGCGGTTTGATGGAATTAGCACAGTATCAGGATTATGAAGAGTATAAAAAAGCAATGAACACTGTCCTGAACAGGACCGTGGAAGATTTTGTTATGACGGGATATTTGCTGAAGCAGGGAAGAGATACCGATATCTTAAAGGATTCAGGATATAGCAATGTCAATGAATTTGCGTGGGCGGAATATAAGCTTGAAGCTACACAGGTATCAAGATACATCAGGATCAATGACAGATTCTCGGAGGGTGGTTACTCTCCGAGACTGCAGGAGCATTATAAAGGATTTGGCTATGCGAAGCTGGCACTGATGCTGACCCTTCCGGAAAGCGTAGCGGAAGAGCTGACACCGGCATACAGCAAATCAGAGATCCAGGCAGTCAAAGAAGAGATAGAAAGCGAAGAGAAGATCACAGATATCGAAGTCATTTTGGAAGGCGAGAAAGAAGAACAGAAAGAACTCGACAATCTGGAAAAGGCAATCCATCAGATCTGCATGGATGAACCGGAACTGTATCTAAGACTGCATGAGGCAGTCAGAACAAGCGTAGGAACAGGACGGATCAAAGAGGTGTTGGCACCGGACGGGGACAAACTTTACAGCGTAAGACCACAAGGCTGCGGAAGAATTATGCTCTATCTAAACGATGAGAAAGACGAGGTCATACTGCAGGTAGTAAGACAAGGACTGAAAGAAAAGTTTGCCTGGGAGAATATTTTAAGTTATCTCGTCCTGATTACAGAAGAGGAAGATGCAAAACAGAACTGGGAGGAGCTCTACGGACAGAAATATCCGGAAAAAGAACAGATTACACCAGTGCAACCGAAGAAAGAGAAAAGAAAAGAGTCAAAGGTAGTAAAGGCGAAGCTGCCAAAACCAAAAAAAACGCAGAAACAGGAAACGGAGAAACCAGTAGAACTTCCAAGCGATATTCCAGGACAGACAGAGATTGAGAAAGATTTTCCGGAAATGCTTCCGGAAGCAGGGAAAACACCGGAAATACAGAACAAAGAGGAAAATTGCACCAGTGCAATGCCGGAACCTGTGGAGATTGTGGAAAAACCTGTGGATAATTCAGAGCAGATGGAAGAAAATGCGAGAAACACAGAAGTGGAAACCGATTCAGAACAGGTGGATAAGTCCGAAGAAGAACAGAATCCAGCCGGCAGCAGATGGGAATACATGAAGACAATGGAATCATACAAGATGGCACTGTACATGGCAGCATCCGTGAAAGAGATGCCTCACATGATGTTGAACTCAGCAGAGTATTGGAAGAAATGGTTAGAAGCAGAGGTGGATGAAAATGGAGAAGAACTCAGCAAGAAATAAGGTGATTATATTATGAGCATCGATTATTCAGATATGGCATTTCCGAAATTAGCCTGCAAGAAAAAAAGAAAATCACATAAAAAGAGCATCCTCAAGAGCGGAAAGGGAGTCTGCTATCTCTGTTCGATACTCTATGGCGATTCTTCCAAGCAATATACAGAAGAACATCACATCATGTTCGGATCCGGCCAGCGTGAACTATCTGAGGCAGATGGGCTCAAGGTAGATCTGTGTCGGAATCATCACAAAGAAGGACCGGAAGCGGTCCACAATAACCGAGAAATGCGGGAACTACTCTGCAGAATAGCACAGACAGAATATGAGCAGGCACATACGAGAGAAGAGTGGATGGCGAGATATAAGAAAAATTATTTATAGTTACCTCCGCTGAATGGCGTGGAGATAAAAGTATGTCACAATACTGCAGCATGATAACAAAGACTTCCTCCCTGGATGCGGCAGGGAGGAGAAAGGAGCAGATAAGTGCCAAAAAGACAGAGATCAACAGCTTGGAAAAGCGAGTTGGCTGAAATAAATGCAAAAGCAAGACAGGAAGGAATGAGTTATGGACAGTACGTGGGATTAATGTACTGCGAAGAAAGAGACGAGATGGAAAGAAGGAGAAGATATGACAGAAAAAGACGCGAAAGATTTGGTTGACTGGCTGGATCAGGCAGAAGCAGAAACAAAAGCAACAATTGCAGAACATGAAAGAATTGATCCATTTTATGGCGGAGTACTTTCAACGATCCAGACGGTTCGAGAATATATCAAGAAAATGCGTAAGGTGGATGAAGCGGAAGGAGAGAAACAGATGAAAGAGATTATAACAGATAGCAAGTTTGAGTATATCGAAGAAATCGAGCCATTTTTCTGGTGGACAGGAAGCTTGAACATAAAGCAGGCAATCACACACTTGACAAAGCGGTACGATGAAGAGGAAGCACACAATCTGTTGGATGAAAAGTTAGAATTTGTATCTGACTACATGAGAAATAATCACGGAGCTGTCGAGCAGTACGGAATTTACCTCATTCCGGAATTCATGCTTGGATATGATGACATAGAGATTGTAGTTGTAGCGGCATCCGAAAACGAGCGGGCTACGGTGGTATTCTCGGATATTCCGGTAGTTAAGAGAGGCATAAGAGATGAAGAATAAATATTCTAAAAAGCAATTAGAAGAATTGTATAATTGCGAGATTTTCAAAGATACTGGCTTTGACAGTTGTACAAAGTTTTGGGTGGCGCAAGGTTTACCATTTACGGAAGATGGTGAAGATATATTGTTTACATACGCTGACGGATGGGATTTAAATGAGCTGCATGAAAATATCAGAGAAGAAATCAGAAAAAGTACAATTGTGTTTGAAGGAGAAAAATGACAAGACAAGAGAAAGAGGATCAAGCACAGCTTGAGTGGCTGCGGAAATGGAAAGAACGACGGAAGGAAAAAAGAGACGTGAGAAAAAAGTCACTGTTTTATAAGATTCTAAGGAAACTCGGAATCATAAAGGACTATGAGGAAGACATAAGAACGAGAATGGAAATGTGCAAAAGAGCAATAAAAGCAAATGTATGTCCTGAAGATTGTGATATTTGCGCATGGGATGTGAAAGGAGGGATTGATTACAATGGTTATATTACGACCAGTAGGAACAATAGGAAACCGTCTGAAGTATCTAAGAAAAATCAGAGGACTGACAAGAGAAGAGGCAGCAGTCAAGTTAGACATGAAGGAGGAAAGACTACAAGATCTTGAAACAGGAAGGAAAGGGCTGACGCTAGGAGAAGCAATCAAATATGCAGATACATATAATGTGTCCATAGATTATATAGCAGGGAGAAAGAAAGTTGAATATTGAAGATGCAATCAGAATCATTAAGGTGTTGGATACATCCAACAGCGAAGAAAACATCGAAGCAAAGAAAATGGCAGTTAAAGCATTAGAGAAGCAGAGAAAAAAGAAGATTGAAGAATGGAACGGACAAGCATCGTGCCCACGCTGCAAATTTTGCGGGCAGGCTCTTGATTGGAGTGATGAACAGTGAAAAGAAGTACAGACACACGCTGGAGTCCTGCGGAAATCCAGCAGAACCAAAAAGAACATTATGCTGATATGGCAGAACATCCGACGGATCGGAAGGCAAGCGAGAAGATTCACCGGCCGGCATACCAAGCAGGCAATCTGATCGAAGCACAAGGGCAGCAGTTGTGGCATGGAGATGTAGCAGAATACTTGGCGAGAAAGTACAAGATAGGAGATGATGCCAATGGAGAAGAGACTGGAAGAGAATAATGTAAAGAACGAGAACAACCGGAAAAAAGAGTATCTGAGAGGATACAGAGCAAACAGAAGACGAATCAGCAGAATTGACGATGAGGTAAGAGAACTTAGAGAACTTGCAGAATCTACGAAAGCAACAGACTATTCGGGGATACCACATGGTAGTGGAAATCAGAAAGATTTGTCAGATGAACTGGCAAGAATTGATTCACTGGAAAAGAGATTACAGAAAGAAAAAAGCAAATGCATCGAATCATATATATCCATTGAGAATCAAATTAAGACAGTGAGTAATGAAGATGAGAACGATGTACTGTTCTACAGATATGTGAAAGGCCTTCGATGGTGGGAGATTGCTGAGAAGATGGACTGTACTGAAAGATGGGTACATAAGTTGCATGGAAAAGCACTGGAACATTTGAAAATACAAAAATGATTTACTACAGTTCCTTGAAGTTCAGTATAAATGTGTGAGAGAATTACAATGAGCCTGAGGCGGAAAGCTGATGGCTCGTCCTCTCTTTGTATAAAACACAAGAAGCACCTGCACAGGGATGTGTGGGTGCTTCTTGTGTTTAAAATGGAGCATTAGTTCAGTGGTAGAACATTCGCCTCATAAGCGATATGTCGTAGGTTCGATTCCTGCATGGTCCATGAAATAAACTAGAACAGAGGTGACAACAATGGCAGCAGGAAACCCCAGGAGTGCGAATGGGAATCTTCGGAGAAAGCACCGGGCAAGGCTTAAAGCAATCGGTGCAGAGTGCGGGATCTGCAGGGGCAGGATGGGACCGATCCATTATGATGAGCCAAGTGACAGCAAGCATCCATTATCTTTTGTGATTGATGAGATCAGACCGGTGTCCAGATGGCGAGAGTTTGGTTATAGTTCCCGGGAGGCAGCGGCGCAGGATTGGAACAACCTCCAGGCAGCGCACTACTGTTGCAACGCGGCAAAAAGCAATAAAACATTGCAAGAACTGGAGCGGAGCCAAAAGGTACCGAAGGCGAATATTCTGGACGGAAACTGGTGAGGAAAACAGAGGTGGGGAGGGTACCCCGCCAGGCGCCGAAGGCGACCAGCGCCGTCCAGCGCCGATTTACACACAGGGATTTTTTGAAAGGTGGATGAAGATGGCTAGAGCTAAGAAAATGGCAACTGTAACAAACGAAGGAAACAGGCTGCAGCAGTTGGAAAATCTTTCAATAATCCTGGCAAAACAGATTGATATCTGTGCGAAAGATGCTGTGAATGGATCAAAGGCCATGCCACAGCTGTCAAAGCAGTACAGAGAAACAATAAAAGAAATTGAAGAAATCAGAGGAGTGGAAAGAGAAGATGACGAAATTGGAGAAATCCTCTCAGCGAGAAAGGCTGATGGGAAGCCAAACGCCGTCCGTTAGGATCACTCCGGATTATGTCTACACAGATGGAGCAGATGCTGTGAAAGTGCTTTCTGTCGGCGGACTCATTGTGGATCCGTGGCAGGGTGAAGTGCTGAATGACTGGATGGGGCGGACAGAAGAGGAAATATGGTCCGCTCCAACCTGCGGACTGTCTGTACCGCGGCAGAATGGCAAGACACTGGATACATCAGGAAGAATTGCATCCGGAATGATCATGTATTCTGAATGGGTGATTTATACAGCACATTTGCAGAAGACGGCAACCGAGACATTTATGGAACTGAAAGGATTGTTCGAGAGTAAAGGTCTGCGAAAGTATGTGAGGGAAATCAAAGCGGCGTTAGGAAGAGAACAGATCATCTTGAACAATGGCGGACGTGTGGTTTTTGTGGCAAGGACCAGAAATGGAGGCCGAGGACTACATGGGGACTGCCTTGTCTTTGATGAGGCGCAGGAGCTGACATCAGAACAGCAGGCGTCTTTTCTCCCGGCAATATCAGCATCTCGAAATCCGCAGACGATCTATCTGGGAACACCGCCGGATGAAAATTGCACCGGTGCAGTTTTCGGGAAAATCAGAGAAAGAGCAAGAAGCGGAGAGAGCAAGTCCACAGCCTGGACGGAGTACTCAGTGGAAGAGATTGGAGATGTGACCGACCGGAAAAGATGGGCTTTATGCAATCCGGCACTTGGAAGAAGAATGACAGAAACAACGATTGCAGCAGAATGCGAACAGATGGACGAGGACACCTTCGCGAGGGAACGTCTTGGCTGGTGGTCTCCAATCAATAATGATCAAGACTATGCAATTGATAAGAATAAATGGGAAGCATGTGCATCCGAACAGGAGAAGCCGGAAGGCAAGACTGCATTTGGAGTGAAATTCTCACTGGACGGTTCCACAATAGCACTGTGTGGTGCTGTCTGTCCGGCGTCAGGCAGAGCGAGAATATCCCTGATTGAATTAAGAACTACAGACAAAGGTGTCCAGTGGCTTGCAGACTGGCTGAATCAGAGATACCAGACAGCATCTTGTGTAGTGATTGATGGTCGGAATGGTGTTGATTTTCTGATAGAGAAGATTGCACCTGTATGGAGATATAAGCAGTCGATTATCAGACCAGGAGCAAAAGATGTGATCGCAGCAGCCAGTCAGCTTGTGCAGGAAATCAATGAGCAGACGGTCTCTTGGTATAAATATCAGGAAATCTTACAGGAGTCAGCAGTTACTTCTGTAAAAAGACCTATTTCAGGAGGTTGGGGATTCGGAGGAGAAAACTCCATACCGATTGAAGCGGCGGCACTGGCATTATGGGGATGCAGAACTTCAAAAAGAAACCCAAACAGAAAGATGAGGATCGGATAATGGAACTGAATTTTGGACAGGTAAGAGGGCTGCCGGAACAGGAGCAGCAGTGGTTGAATGAACTAAAAGAGATTTATGACTATCACCGGTCAGCAAACCGAATGAAACGGCGTTATTATAATGGGAAAATCACACTGAATGAGGTGAATCTTGGGATTGCCCTCCCTTCCGGTTTTGGAAGGCTGGAGATCGGGTGTTCCTGGGGAGCAAAGACAGTGGATGTACTTGCGGCAAGATCGATGTTCGATGGATTTGTGACAGAGAATGGAACAGAATCAGATGAGATGAATGCAATCATGAAGAGAAATCATCTGATTGCAGAATATAACAAGGCTGTAAAGGAAGAACTGAAATATGGTTGTGCATTTGCAGCAGTTTCCGGCGAAGCGGGAGACGCAAGAGTCCGGTTTTATTCTCCTCATTGTGCAGCGGCTTCGTGGGATGCCAGTGAAGCAAGAATCAAATACGGATTTGCCTTTGAAGATGCAAAAAGAGATGAATCAGATATCACATGGTCTCCGGATCATGTGAATTTTTATACAGAGACAGAGATCTGGCAGTTGGATCGTGTCGGAGGGACCTGGTATGCAGAAGCTACTCCACATGATTTCGGACAGCCTCTGATGGTAGCAATGATCTGGGATGCAACAAACGATAAGCCTTTCGGACAGTCCAGATTGAAGGAACCGGTCAGAAGACTGATTCAGGGGTATGTAAGAACCGTGGCCAATGCTACGATTGGATTGGAATTCGCAACATCACCGCAGAAATACTTACTTGGTGTATCAGATGAACAGTATGATGTTCTGGTGAATGAGAAGTTTAAGCAGTATGTAGGAAGTATCCTTTACAGCACAACAAACCCGGAAACAGGAGAAAAGCCATCTTTTGGTCAGCTATCACAGGGAAATATAGAACCACATGTGCAGATGCTTCGGATGCTGTCTACACAGTATTCAGCAGCAACGGGGTTAACCGTCACGGATGTGGGCGTTGTGAATGATGCCAATCCGACCTCAAGCGATGCAATTCTGGCGCAGTCCCAGACACTGATTTTATTAGCTGAACAACTAAACAAAGCGAACGGGGATGCATTGTACCGGATTGGAAGGATGGCACTGGCAATCGAACTTGGAACCACACCGGATGATCTGACAGATGAGATGATCGAGATCATTGCACATTTTAAGAATCCGGCTATGCCAAGCATAGCGGCAACAACAGACGCTGCATTGAAGATTGCAACAGCAAGACAGGGATTCGCGCAGACAGATATATTCCTTGAGATGATTGGATTTGATCAGGCAGATATCCGGCGGATCCGTGCGCAGGAACAGAGAGCAAAGGGAGAAGCAATCTTGACGGAGGAGTTTGGAAATGCAGATAACGACCAGGGCTTGGGTGCAGTACATAACGAAGATGTCACAGATTAACCAGAAAGCAGCAGATCTGATGCAGGCATACGTTCAGAAGCATGGTTTTGCAGATGATAAAGCTCTCCTGGATTACGCGTTTGCGTTGTCGCAGCGTTACGGACAGGCAATTGGCTCACTAGCGTGCAAAATGTACGAAGCTACGGCATCGGCGCAGGGAGTAGTTGTTCCGACAGCGGAAATTGCAGATCTTCCGGAATACGGAGAAGTGGCAAAAGCAGTTCATGGAACAATGAAGCGGTCTCAGATAAACGTTCCGGCAACGATAGCAAGACTGGTAAAGCAGGTTGGAGCCGACACTACTTTGAAAAATGCAGAACGAGACGGAGCACAGTTTGCGTGGGTACCACATGGAGACACCTGTTCGTTCTGTATTACTTTAGCATCAAGAGGATGGCAGTACATGTCAAGGAATGCACTGAAAAACGGTCATGCTGAGCATATACATGCTAATTGTGATTGTGAGTATGCAGTGCGGTTTGATGGGAAAAGCACAGTTGCCGGATATGATCCGGATAAGTACCTAGAAGAGTATAACAATGCTGGTGGTGATATCAATGCCATGCGGAGGATTCGGTACAAGGAAAATAAGGATGCTATTAATGCGAGAAAACGGGAACTGTATGCGAAAAGGAAGGCAAAAACTATTGAAAAGACTCCCCGTTCTGCTATAATGGAATCAGATTTAGGAATGTTTAAACAAAAACTTCGCAGTGACGGCAATATGGACAAAGAATATTACGACTGTCTAAAGGATAAATTTTCACATGGTACAGACGATGCCAAACGACTATTCACAAAATATGCTTCGGGTGATAGCATTGAAAATGCTGTGTATGAAAATACGGCTCACTATAATACTAAAACGAAAAAGATATCCATGAATTATGGCGCAGATTTAAAGAATCCACGTGGAGCTGGAGCTACATGGTTCCATGAACACGGTCATTTAGTTGATGATTTAGCTGGAAATCTATCAGATGATAAGTATTTTATTCAGTTACTGGAAAGTGATTCGTTGTCATATCGTATAGCATATGGTAAAGCACATCATTTGGGTACTTTTGATAAAGTTGATAAAGCCATTAGCGAAGAACTTGGAGATATGCGAAAAGATTCGGCAATATCAGATCTTTTTGATGGTGTAACACAAGGCAATATAATTGGATGTGCATCACATCCGAAGGAATATTGGAAAAACCGGGACAATGTTACATCCGAGGCTTTTGCACATATGTTTGAAGCACAGTTTGATAAAAAAAGATATGAACAAATGAAAAAATATTTTCCAAACGCATTGGAATATTTTGAGAAAAAGATGAAGGAGGCACTATAAATGAATGTTTTAATCGAAAAGTTTGAAAAAGCACATAAAGATTTTGTACTTCATTTTGGATATTGTCCCCAGATTCCAAATGAAATTGATTTTGATCAGTCTGAGTATGCAGATGATCTTTTGAAGAGCGTAACAGATAATCATGATTATACAATTGAAAAATATGGTACACAAGTACCTAAAAAGTATCCTAAACCGAAAATAATAATTGATTAACATTATTTGAGTGCGGACTATAAAATAACAAGAGCAGTAGATACCACTGATCAGAAATGATTGGTGGTATTTTTATAGCTATTTTTAAGAAAGGGGAAGAACGATGAATTTTATAGAAGCATTAAAAACGATGAAACAGGGAGCAAAAGTAAAATTGCCGTCATGGGGAGGTTACTGGTATTGGGATTCAGAGAAAGAAACAATTATGATCCAGTGCAGACCGCAGGACGGAGACAAGGGAGAATTACTCGATATCCGAGAGACACAGAGAGTTGAATACACAACAATGAATTTGCTTTCTGATGAATGGATTGTGGCAGATGAGCGGAACTGTCCTGTACTTGGGGGTGAAGCAACATTTTCTTTTGGTGATGCAATCAAATATCTCAAGAGAGGTCTTAAGGTTAAGCGTAAAGGTTGGAATGGCATGTTCTTGTTTCTCGCAGATGAAATTCATTTCTTTACAAAAGCGGTGCTGCAAAAGAAAGATGGTGAGCCTTATGATATGCTCCCGTCAATTGTAATGAAAACAGCAGATGATAAATGTGTTGTTGGATGGTTGGCGTCTCAAACTGACATGCTTGCAGAAGATTGGGTATTTGTAGAATGATTGAACAGATATAAGGAGGCGAGGCGCATGGCGATATCAACAATGAATATTCTTATAATTTGCATTACGGTATTTGCTATATGCAAATTCACATAGCAATAAAATACAGATAATTTTAGCACGCAGAGATGCGTGTTATTTTTATGGCAACGCATGCCTTAAATGTGGATAAAAAACTAAAAACACTCAATCAGGAGGGAAACACGATGGCAGATGATAAAACTTTTACTCAGGAAGAAGTGGATTCTATCGTAGAGGGACGCCTTGCGAGAGAAAAACAGAAATACGCAGATTACGAAGACCTGAGGGAAAAAGCAAGCAAGTACGATGAGTATCAGGAGCAGAGCAAGACAGAACTTCAGAAAGAGAAAGAGAAGTCAGATGCGCTCCAGGCAAAACTCACAGCACTTGAAAAAGAAGGCACTGTTAGACAGGTAAGAGAAAAAGTAGCAAAAGACACAAACGTACCGGCAGAGTTACTGACAGGAGAAGATGAAGAATCCTGTAAGAAACAGGCCGAAGCAATTTTAAAATTTGCAAAGCCGAAATCTTATCCGGGAACAAAGAAAAATGCGAAAGTGACCACTGAGCATCATGAAGCTGATAATGCAATGCGGGAATTCGCACACAAGATATTTGGCAAAGGAGAATAAAACATGGGAGCATTAATTAGTTCAGATTTTGAGATTCCTGCTGAGATCTCAGCAGGAATTTTTGAAAAAGCACAGAAAGGTTCTACACTGGCGCAGTTATCCGGTGCAAGACCACAGAAATTCGGAAAACAGCAGGTATGGGTACTTACAGCACCACCAAAAGCCGAGATTGTAAGTGAAGGTGGGGAAAAATCACCAACACCGACAAGCTATGCAACCAAGACGGTCAACCCGATTAAATTGCAGGTAACCATGAGATTTTCACAGGAAGTGAAGTGGGCGGATGAAGACACACAGATCGGAGTTCTTCAGGATCTGGCGTCTAATGCGGGAATCGCACTTGGAAGGGCACTTGACCTGGTAGGAATTCACAAGATCAATCCATTGACAGGAACAGTATCAAGTCTCATAAAAGAAGGACTGGTTGATACAACACAGTCAGTAACCGTTGCAGGAGCAAAGTATGATGAAGCAATCGAGGCGGCAGCAGGCATGGTCATTTCAGCAGGTTATACACCAAGCGGAATTGCAATGGATCCAACACTTTCCTTTGGCTTATCTACAATGAGAGACGCAACGGGAAGAAAGATTTATCCGGAACTTGGATTTGGACAGAACCTGAGCAACTTCGCGGGAATGAATGCGGCGGTATCTGATACAGTGTCAGCCAAGAATGAAATTACAACTCCGTCAAAGATCCTTGGAATTACCGGACAGTTTGACGCCTTCCGCTGGGGAGTACAGAGATCAATCGGCGCCCACCTGATCGAGTTCGGAGATCCAGATGGACTGGGAGATCTTCAGAGACTCAATCAGATTGCAATCCGTTCAGAGATTGTATACGGAATTGGAATCATGGACAGCAAGGCATTTACCAAGATCCTTGCTGAAAGTGAGTAACGGAGGATGTAAATGAAGTATCTGTATAAACAGACAGGAATGATTGTGGAATCCAGTATTGCACTGGATTCTGCAATTTTCAAGCCACTGAAAGAAATACCAGTAAATGAAAACGAAAAAGAAGAAAAACCACAGAAAAAGACTCCGGCAAGAAGGAAGAAGGTGCAGTAATGGCTTATGCAACATGTGAAGACATTCAGCAACGAAGAAATCTGCCAATGAATGACTGGGAGAGATGCACTGCATTGCTGGAAGATGCGGCTGTGATTGTTGATGCCTATAATCAGGAGGCGTCAGAAGCTGCGAAGAAGCTTGTATCCTGCAATATGGTGATCCGTGTCATGGAGAGCGAACAGGAGAGCGTGCCGATCGGGACAACTCAGGCAACTACTTCGGCACTGGGATATTCACAGAGCTGGACGAATTCCAATGGAAGTGGTGAATTGTATCTCACAAAACTGGATAAGAAGATTCTGGGAGTTGGAAGCAGGATTGGTTTTCTGAATCCTTTTCAGGAGGAATAGCTGTGATTAAAGGTATAACAGTAAAATTATATGAACAGACACCGGATGGAAAAGATCCTTTCGGACATCCGATCATGAAAGAAACGCCAGTATATGTGGAGAATGTACTGGTATCACCTGCTTCGACCACGGAGATCCTGGACACCTTGAATCTGATTGGAAAGAAAGCGGTGTATAAACTTGCCGTGCCGAAAGAAGATTCTCATAACTGGCAGGACTGCCGGGTGGATTTCTTTGGAGCATCATGGAGAGTGATTGGACTCCCGCAACAGGGAATTGAAGAGAATATTCCTCTTGCATGGAATCAGATATGGATGGTGGAGCAATATGGGGAAAGCGAGGATAGAACTGAATCGTGCAGGTGTTCGTGAACTTATGCAATCACCGGAGATGCAGAAGATTCTGATAGAACAGGCAAATGCAATTGCAGCAGAATCGGAAACAGAGACATATATCGCTTCAACACGAGCAGTAGTAGAAGTGCATGGAGATGACGGAAATAATAGCTTACTGAAGGCGGTGGAAAAGAAACATGATTGAACAAATAGTCAGAGATTATCTGGAGGAGCAGCTTGGCATACCTGTAAGAATGGAAGAAGAGGCTGGACTTCCGGAGGAATATATTGTGGTTGAAAAGACCGGAAGCGGTCAGACCAATCATATCAAACGAGCAACACTGGCGGTGCAATCCTATTCAAGCTCATTGTATCAGGCGGCATCCCTTAATGAACGGGTGAAAGAAGCAATGGAGAAAATAATTGAAATGGATGATATCAGTAAATGTGAGCTCAACAGTGATTACAACTATACAGATACGGCACGGAAGAAGTACCGGTATCAGGCCGTATTTGATATCGTGCATTTTTAAGGGAAGGAGATTAAGATGTCAGATAATAAGAATGTAAGTACAGGCAAGCCAAAAGTGGGAGGAGCCATTTTCAGAGCGCCACTTGGAACAGAACTGCCGAAGGATGCTACATCAGAATTAAATGTAGCATTCAAATCATTAGGATACTGTTCAGAGGATGGGCTTACGAACTCTAACAGTCCTGAGACAGATAATGTAAAAGCATGGGGCGGAGACACCGTTCTGAACATGCAGACAAGCAAAGAAGATAAGTTCAAATTTACAATGATCGAAGCATTGAATATCGAAGTATTAAAAAGTGTATACGGTGATGAAAATGTCACAGGAACACTTGCAACCGGCATTACCGTAAAAGCAAACGCAGATGAAGCAGAACAGAGTGCCTGGGTTGTGGATATGATTTTGAAAAATGCAGTCAAGAGAATTGCGATTCCGTGCGCAGGCATTACAGAAGTAGGAGATATCGTATACAAAGATGATGATGCAATCGGATACGAAACGACATTGACAGCAGTGCCGGACGAGAATGGACAGACACATTATGAGTATATTAAGGGAAAGGAATAGAAGATGAAGGGAACAACAAGCAGTGGTTTTGAGTACAACCTGGATGAAACAGCACTGGATGATTATGAACTGCTGGAAGATCTGTGTGAACTGGACAATGGAAATACTGCAAGAACAATCAGTGCATTGAACCGGTTACTAGGTACAGAGCAGAAGGACAGGCTGAAAGAACATCTCAGAGAGGAGAATGGAAGAGTTCCGGCATCTAAGATGATGATTGAAATGGGAGAAATCTTCAATAGTGTAGAAGCAGGAAAAAACTTCTGATCCTCGCCTACATGCTCAATTTAGACAGAGATGCACTGATGTGTGATCTCGCAGAAACTTATCATATCTATGATTACAGGTCGTTGCCGTGTCGAATGGTTGCGACCTTTTCTTGTGGGCTGAGGGATGACTCAAGAATTAAAATGAAGATCGCAGGAGCGAAAGTACCACCGGAGCAGCTTCTGCTGGCTGCAATCGCAGACGGAACAAGAACAAATGCATGGTTGCAGACGAAAGATGGTGCAACGGGAAGAAACAGACCAGAATCACTGGTCAGCCTGCTTCTGAATGACGGTACAGGCAAGGAAAGTGATATTGTGGTATTTAATTCAGGTCAGGAGTTTGACGAAGAATGGAAACGGTTGACGGAAAAGGAGAAGTGAAATGGCAACAGAACTTGCAAAAGCATATGTACAGATTATTCCGTCTGCCAAAGGAATAAGTGGAGGAATACAGAAAGAAATAGATCCGGAAGCAGAACTGGCCGGAAGCTCATTTGGAGGGAAGATGGTCGGGGTGATCAAGAAGGTTGTAGCTACGGCGGCAATCGGGAAAGCTCTTGCCGCCAGCATCAGCGAAGGCGCAGCACTGGAACAGAGCCTTGGAGGAATTGAAACCCTGTTTAAAGATTCTGCGGATAAAGTAAAGGCAAATGCGGCGAAAGCATATCAAACTGCAGGTATGAGTGCGAACGAGTATATGGAACTCACCACAAGTTTTTCAGCAAGTCTGCTCAGTTCGCTTTCTAATGATACATCAAAGGCGGCAGATATCGCGGACATGGCAATGGTAGATATGTCTGATAATGCAAATAAGATGGGAACCAATATGGAGGACATCAAAAATGCATATCAGGGATTTGCAAAACAGAACTATACCATGTTGGATAATCTGAAGCTTGGTTATGGCGGAACAAAGTCAGAGATGGAACGCTTGCTGGCTGATGCGCAGAAAATCAGTGGAGTAGAATATAACATAGACAACCTGTCGGACGTTTACAGTGCGATTCATGTGATTCAGGGACAACTAGATATCACCGGAACGACAGCGAAAGAAGCAGCAACTACTCTGTCAGGTTCTTTTGGACAGATGAAAGCTGCGGCAAAGAATCTGATTGGAAATATGGCACTTGGCCAAAGCATTACGGTTCAGTTGTCAGAATTAAGAGAGACGGTATTTGTTTTCTTGAAGAATCTGATTCCGATGGCCGGGAATGTTCTATCTGCATTACCAGAAGTTGCAAGCCAGGCAATGACATTAGTTGTACAGAGTCTGAATTTGAGTAGTAATAACACACAGCAGGTGGTAAATCAGGGACTGAAACTGGCATCTGATCTTGCTAATGCAATTATTTCGGGTGCTCCGTATCTGGCAGAAGCTGCAATTAAATTGATTGCATCATTAGGAAACGCACTCATCAATGCAGATTGGGCTGAAACAGGTCAGATGTTTATGTCATCTTTAAGGGATGATCTGGATCTTGCAGCAGATGAGATTCTTGGTACGGATACAAACATTATAGAAGTTCTGAAGAATGCAATTAATGAACAGTTACCGGAGTTACTTGCTACAGGCGTGGACATCATAAGTAATATTGCAAACGGAATTTTGCAGAATCTTCCGTGGGTGATTCAGACAGCAGGAGATATTATTACTAATTTTGTGGGAGCAATCCTACCGGCATTGCCGATCGTTTTAAGCGCAGGCGGCACGTTATTACTTAAACTTGTGAATGGAATTATCAATAATCTGCCGCAGATTGCGCAGGCGGCTCTTACGGCTATTGTTCGTTTTGTGGCTGCAATCGCTCAGAATCTGCCACAGATCCTTCAGAGTGGTATTACAATTATCGGAAAACTGGCAGCAGGATTGATTCGTGCTATTCCTAATCTGGTAGGACAGATCCCGGCAATTATCTCAGCAATTGTAAACACTTTTGCCAGTCAGGATTGGGGAAATATCGGCCTCAATATTATTAAAGGAATTGCATCTGGATTGAGTTCGGCAGGACATATGTTATGGGATGCTGTAAAGGGAGTCCTTGGAAGCTTTAAAGATAATGTACTTAGTTTCTTTGGGATCCATTCCCCTTCAAAATGGGGTGTATACGTTGGAGAAATGATTGATACCGGAGTAGCAAACGGACTGATCGGGAAGTCTTCGTTAGTATCAGATGCGGCTCTTGAATTACAAAATTCAGTGAAAAAGCCATTTGGTTCCAGCGTGAGTATGGAAGTTGGAGGCAATAACTCAGAGAAAAATGAAAAAGATACACTCATACAGAAGATAGAACTTTTGATTGAGTATTTAAGAAACAATTCTAGAACAAAAGACAGCATTGTAATCAATCTCAATAATAGGGAAGTGGCAAGAGCTCTGAAAGAAATGGGGGTTGTGTTTGAATGATTGAGATCAAATATGTAAGCTCTAATGGAGAAGAATATAATCTGATCGGAGACAGAATGCGGGCAACCTCCGGATATTTTCACAGTTATGAGTGGAAGGCAAGTGTCACAGAAAATACGTTTGGAGCTACTGTCAACGAATTTACCAAAGACCCTGTGACGTATGATCTGACACTTACAGTACGTGGAAAGGAAAGTGAACGGAAAGAGTTCCTAAACAAAATCACAAATGCGTTTGAACATGATATGGTGAATCTTACAGCGGGAAGAATCTATTATGGAGCATATTACATTGACTGCTATATTAAGAAGTCAAGTAATGAGATTTCAAGTGACAATAACAGCAGGACGGACTGTAAGATAGAAATCTACTGTCCATATCCATTCTGGTCAATGGAACAGGAACAAAGTTTTTATCCAGATTCAATGAATGGAGGAGAAGAGTATTTCTTTTTGGATTATCCGATGGATTTCCAATATGATTATTCGAGACAGGGGGCAGGCACACAAAACTGGTTTATTGATCATTTTAGAAGTAATAATTTTGAAATGGTTATTTACGGACCATGTGCAGATCCACGTATTATTATCAATGATTACCCATATCAGATATATGAAACACTGGAAGCTGGAGAGTATATCCTGTTAAAGAGTCGTAATAAGACAATCACGAAACACCTGCGGAATGGAACAGTTCAGAATATCTTTGCAAAGCGTGCAAAAGATAAGAGCGTATTTGAATTGATACCTTCCGGAATGCTGACATTAAACTGGAGTGGTACCTATGGATTTGATATCAAAGTGTACAAAGAGAGGAGCGTGCCAGAATGGAGTTGATTTATACAGACTCAACAGGTAAGGAACTCGGCTTTGTATTAAATGCCAATATCGATATGGAGATTGGTGAAGATGAGAAGGATTCTATCAATGATTTTGAAGTCGAGTATAAAAGATCTGACTGGACAGGCTTGGTCGAGTTCGGGAGCCAGATGTATGTTCCGGATACTGAGTATGGAGGAATCGTACAGGAATTATATACGAGTACAAAATCAAACAGTATTACAGTAAAGGGATATACCTGGCGGGGAATGATGACAAAGAAGGTAATACAGCCGGAAAGTAATCAGGACTATGCAGTAGAATCCGGAGAGCTTAATCAGATAATCCAGAGAAGAGTTCAGGAAGCATTTCCCGGGCTCTTTTATGGAGTAGCGGAAGACACAGGTGTACAGGTGAAGAATTACCAGTTTGACCGTTATTGTACACTGCATGCTGGATTACAAAAACTGCTGAAATCAGTAGGATATCGTATGGAAATAAAGTATATTCAGTCGGAGAAAACTGAGTCAGGATATGTACAGGTAAGAGCAGTTCCTATCGTAGATTATTCGTCAGAATATGAGTTCTCAAATGATAACAATATGCATTTCACAATGGACAACAATAAAAGAGGAACAAATCACCTGATCTGTCTTGGAAAAGGAGAATTGAAAGACCGCTTGGTGATCCATCTTTATATTGATGATCAGGGAAATATTAGTCAGACACAGTATTTCTTTGGAATTAATGAGATAGCTGAAATATATGACAGTTCTGGCTCTGAGTATGAAGATCTTCTGAAGAATGGAACAGAAAAGCTGTTAAAGTCAAAAAGCAAAACAGAATACGATATGACAATGGAGAAAATCGAAGGAACGATGGATATTGGAGATATTGTAGGTGGAAGAGATTATCTTACCGGTGCGAGTATGAAAAAGCCAATCGGAAGGAAGATATGGACTGTTTCGGAGGGAAAAGAGAAAGTAGAGTATAAACTGGAAGGAGAAACATAAATGGATATTATTACAGGATATGTCGGAAGTCCTCATGTTACAGCAGAACAGGACCGGGATATAAATATTGGAATCTTTGGAGCAGAATCCTATGTGTTGCGGACGGGATCCCAGTTAAAAGCAGAAGTTTCATCAAATAATGAAATCAAGATCAGAGATGGCGTTATTATGCATCAGGGATGCGCTGCATCGATAAAAAAGAACACCTATGATTCTCTTACAATTGTGAATGGATCACAGGGAATGAAACGAATAGATCTTATTGTTGCGAGATACAGCAGAAATCAGAGCACAAAGGTAGAATCACTTACGCTGAAAGTAATTCAAGGTACGCCGGTTACAGGAACACCTTCAGCACCGGGGTATACAACAGGAGATATCCAGGCAGGAGATCTGGTTGCAGATATGCCATTGTATCAGGTTGTAATTAACGGATTGAATATTACAGAGGTAAAACAGGTGTTCAATACGGTTGATACAGTTGCTGAATTAAATGGCAAATTGGAGAAGAAGACGGATACTACTACTTTAGGATTTGAAGTTTCTGAAACATTCACAGGACAATACCTTAATTCAAAGCCTATCTATCAGAAAATGATATCTGTTGGAGTATTACCGAATAATACAACGAAATCTATAAGTACAGGTATTACTGGTGCTGATTATATCTGGGTTGATATGGAAAATAGTTTTGCATTCAATCACGGTGCAAGCTATCCAATTCCGTATGTGGATCCTAAAACTGTGGCCAATTCCATAGGTGTAAGGATTACAAATAACGGCGCAACGGTTATTGTATCGACCGGAACAAACTGGTCTACATATTCCGGAGGTATTACTCTGAGGTATACCAAGAAGTAATTATTTCCAAGTTCCCTTCACATCATAATTAAGATCTGTTGATCTGGAGGTTGAACCATATTGCAAGATAGAAACATGATTCAGAGAAAGGAAAAGCTATGAAAATTATATTCAACGATGGTCAGGAGCTGACAGTGCAGGATGCATCTATCCAGGCTGATGGTGGTCTTCTGGTCAAAACAATCTCAGCAACAGAGGATGAGATCAAAGCGATTTTTTCAGACACCATGACAACAAAGAAGATGACAGTCCAGGAGCGTGGATCAGAGCTTGCATGCTATGAAAATTATACGAAGTTTGATGCTGTTGTGAAGTATACAGCGGGCATTCTTGGAATTGTCATGTACCAGGAAGAGCAGGCACCGGAAGACCGAATCAAGGCACTTGAGAAAGAAAAGGCAGACATGAAGGAGAAGATTGACCAGTTAGAGGGCTGTCTTCTGGAAATGTCTGAGCTGGTATATCAGTAATGGTAACTCTATTAACCAATTTATTCATAATGCTACAAAACAACGGAGGTAAAGAAATGATGGCAATGTTATGGGCACAGCAGATTATGTTGGGAAAGAAAACGTATGAACAGGTTCCAAGACTTTTGAAAGATAAGGTAAAAGAGATCCTGGAAGATTCCGGAATGGGCGAACTTGTTACAGATGAGACACAGGAGTAGAGGTGAAAACAGATGGCAGTAAAAACAGCACAGTATATATTTAATGGTCAGACGATTAATCTGACATACAATTCAACATCAGGAAAATGGGAAGCAACGGTAACTGCACCAAGTAAATCCAGTTATAGCCAGACGGACCACGTTCTGGGCGGTACGGTAAAGGCTACAGACGTGGCAGGAAATACAACGACCGTTGATCAGAGCCATGCAACACTTGGTTCCTCTCTGAAGATCAGAGTCAAAGAGAAGGTAGCTCCGGTAATCAGTATCACTGCACCGACAGCCGATTCTTATATTACAAACGCAACACCGACCATCAAGTTTACGGTAACAGATGCAGATTCTGGTGTAAATTCCGGTACAATCGCAATGAAGCTGGATGGTACAGCCGTTACAGTTACAAAGACAGCAATCACAGGTGGATATGAATGCAGCTATAAACCGACTACCGCACTGAAAGATGGAAGTCACACAATTTCTGTGACAGCATCAGATAATGATGGAAATGCAGCTTCAGCGAAGACAGCAACCTTTACAGTGGATACAGTACCGCCGACTCTGACGATTACAGCACCGGCAGAAGGTCTTGTGACAAATAAGACAACTATTACTGTTACAGGTAAGACAGACGATGCAACATCTAAGCCGGTTACAGTTACTGTAAATGGTGCAGCGGCTACAGTTGGGACAGATGGATTCTTTAGCAAGGATGTAACGCTGACCAATGGTGCAAACAAGATTACGATCATTGCCGAGGACAAAGCAGGTAAGACTACAACGATCACGAGAAATGTAACGCTTGATACAGCTGCTCCGGTGATCAAGTCTATCACCCTGACTCCGAATCCGGTTGATTGTGGTAAGACCTTTGTGATTGCTGTAGAGATTACGGACTAGGAGGTTCTGTTATGGTTGTGAAGGCAACCGGCAAGGTAGACGGGAAAGAGGTTATCTTTGAACGGGCAGAAGGGGATCTGTGGAAAGTCACGATCCCCTATGATCTTGATGGGATGTATGTGGTAGAAGTGACTGCAGAAGACGAGGCGGGTAATATAGCATTTTGCACGAAGTTACTGTTAATCGTGGATCCAGCTACTCTATGCATCCATCTCATACCATATGAGTATACCGTGGAAGTAGTTCAGGAAGAATTTTGTGTGGATGTGGTTCATCCGTGTCATGGGAGGTGCTGTTGTGAATAGAGTAAGATTTATCCAGGGTGAGGACAAACATGTCAAACTGCTGGTAAGAAGTCCAAATAATGAACCATTTACCATTCTGGCAGCATCTTACAGTCTGTCACGGTTTGGAGAAGTTGAATCTCATGGAGAATGTGAGATCAATGGTCATTATCTGGATATTAAAATTGCACCAGTGCAAAAGGCGAAGTCTTATATACTGGAAGTTACTTATGTGGTTGCTGATTCAACGAGGAAAGTAAGGATAGAAGTAGAGGTGGTATGATGCTGACAATCACGGAAATCAAATTGAGCAAAAATCCTGTCGGGACAGGGGAAAAGTTTACCATATCTGTGCAGATTCAGGAGACAGCAGATTATCTGTATGACTATCCTTATGATTTCCCGGTATCCTGCACGGGCACAGCGAAACCGAAAGAAACATAAAAATGATTTTCAGAGGGACTGAATATTGTATCATCAAATTACCCTGAGCTGTTTAAATAAGAAGAAACTCGTTTGAATTAACTGACAACCGTGATATACAGGTGGTACACAAAAACACCGAAAACCCAAGAGTTTATGCGGCTCATGGAGGTATTGCTATGGCAGCAGGAGCTATCATTATAACGTTATTGGAGTTGATTGTCGGAACTATTGTAAATATCATATTGGGATGGAATGCATGGGATTATAGTAATCTGCCAGGTAATTTATGGGGACAGATCTGTCCGCAGTTTACAGTATTATGGTTTTTTCTTTCAGCAGTGGCAGTTTACCTGGATGATTGGATCAGATGGTTATTGTGGGAAGAAGAGAGACCCAGATATAAATTTTAAAGAAAGAAGTATGGCTATGGAAACAATTATTTCAGCCTGCATCTCAGCAGGCGTAACACTAGTGATTTGTCTACTGAACAATCACGGACAGCAGGAAAAGACAAGAGCTCTTATGGAATACAAGCTGGATGAGCTAACCAAAAGAGTAGATAAGCACAATAATGTAGTTGAGCGAACATATAGTATTGAACAGAGGCTTTCTGTTCAAGAGGAACAGATTAGAGTTGCAAACCATAGAATTAGTGATTTGGAGGGAATCGAACATGAACATTGAAACATTAATGCAGTACATGAGTTACATTTTGGCAGGCATTGGAGTGCTGGCTTTCTTGGTCAGCGTGATCGTGCAGGCAATCAAGGAGATGCCGGCACTGAAAAAAGTGCAGACGAATGTTGTGGCACTGATCACATCACTGATCCTGACACCGGCAGCAGTAATCGTCTTGTGCACCTATTATCAGATAGTGATTGAGTGGTATTACATTTTCGCATCATTCATTGCCGCTTTTATAGTTTACCTGGTCAGCACAGGCGGCTGGGAACGTGTGACAGAAATGTGGAATCGGAATGCATATAAGAAAAAGTAGAATTGTACCGGTGCAAGAGATGCATAGAAGACAAAGGAGGATAATATGAAATTATTTTTAATTGCTGGACACGGAGAGGGAGACCCAGGAGCTGAAGGCGGAGGATACACCGAAGCAGAACGAGTCAGAGCGCTTGCTGAAAGAATGAAATATTACGGCGGCGATAATGTAATTATTGGCGATACAAGCAAGAACTGGTATCGTCACGGGTATGTAAGCACATATAACTTTCCGGACGGATGCTGTGTGATGGAACTCCATATGGATGCAGGTGGAGGTCGGGCACACGGAGGACATATCATTGTCAGAAGCGGACTTGTAACTGACCAGTATGATAGAGCAGTAGCAACATATATCAGCGGAATCTTACCGGGTCGATCTGAGAATATCAAGTATCGCGATGACCTTGCTAACATTAACAGGGCGGCGAAGCGTGGAATTAACTATAGATTGCTCGAATGCGGATTTATTGATAATGATTCTGACCGTGAGAAATTCAATAGCAATATTGATGAAATCGCAATCAACCTGTTAGCTTGCTTTGGAATTATATCGCAGAATGAAACAGGCAAATGGGTGAAAGACGAAACTGGCTATTGGTGGAAAGAGTATGACGGAAGCTATCCTAAATCCAGTTGGAAGAAGATTGCAGGAGTATTTTACTGGTTTGATGATCGTGGTTATTGCGTGATGAATGACTGGATTCTGTACCAGAAGCATTTCTATTTTTTGGGTGAAACAGGCGGCATGGCTACCGGTTGGAAGAAAATCGGAGAAGACTGGTACTATTTCAATCAGACAGGTGGGAAATTGCCTATCGGCGCAATGCTGACAGGGTGGCAGATGATTGGCGGTAGATATTTCTACTTCTATACAAAACGTGTCGGAAAATATGCAGAGGGTGCAATGCTAACTGGTGAACTGTTAGGATATGCCGGACATGATTACCGTTGCTGGTCTGCTGGAGAAGACAAAAATAAGCAGACTGGTGAGATGGTGACCGGATGGTACAAGGACGGAAAATCGGGAAAATACTACTGGTACAATACAATAGCCACAAAAGATATGCCGCTTGGAGCGATGTACAAAAACAAATGGTTAAAACTGCCAGAAGCATGGTATTACTTCAAAGATAATGGAGAAATGGCTTGTGATGAAACATTAGTAATTGGCGGTGAGAAGTACACATTCGGTGCGACAGGATATCTGCAGTAATAAGATCCCCGGAGTGGTAAGCTCCGGGGTGAATATTGTATCATCTTTTTGCGCAGTCTTTTGATAGAAGGAAATACGAGTTTCTTCATATTATTATGTAATTCATTTCCAAAAGAATTGGGATAAAGAACTTGCCCATATGGAGATGATCTGTGCAATTATCTATCAGCTGACAAAGAATTTGTCACCGGAAGAAATTGAACGTTCCGGTTTTGCACCGTATTATGTTGATCATACACTGGCATTATGGCCACAGGCAGCCAGCGGAGCTCCGTGGACTGCAACGTATTTCCAATCGAAGGGAGATCCGATTACAGATCTTCATGAAGATCTTGCAGCAGAGCAAAAAGCGCGGACTACGTATGATAATATCCTGCGGCTGATTAAAGATCCTGAAATCTGTGATCCGATCCGTTTTCTGAGAGAAAGAGAGATTGTGCATTATCAGAGATTTGGTGAAAGTCTAAGAATTGTACAGGAACATCTTGATAGTAAGAATTTTTATGCGATCAACCCAGAATTTGAATGAAGATGCAGTGTTTATTTTTTGAAGGGATTGTCAGACGGCAATCCCTGATTTGTGTTTTATGTATACACTGCTCAAAAATCCCCCTTTACTTTTTCCTATAAATCAGATATAATATACGAGTTGATGGGACACCATAACAATTAAATATACGATCAATGGGGATACTGTGATGTTATACTCACAGTATTTTTCTGTTTTTTGATGAAAGGGACTTTTTTCCCTGAGTAAAAGAGGCTATAATAAAAGATGTTTATTGTCTGTTGTAGGGATACAGTGGATAGTAATTAAAGAAGGAGAATGCATATGTGTGGATTTGCAGGATTTGTCGGAGAAGTTGATGACAGAGAACAGGTACTTGTTAATATGATGAATACAATCGTACACAGGGGACCGGATAGTGCGGGAAAGTATGTGGATGAAGATGCAGCACTCGGATTTCGCCGTCTGAGTATTATAGATCTTTCTTCCGTCGGTGATCAGCCGTTGTACAATGAGGATCGCAGCATGGTTCTTGTATTTAATGGAGAGATTTATAATTATCAGGACCTGAGAGAAGAACTGAAAGCGGCAGGTCATGAGTTTGTATCGAATACAGATTCAGAGACACTGATTCATGGATACGAAGAGTGGGGCGAGAAGCTGGTAGACCGTCTTCGTGGAATGTATGCTTTTGCAATCTGGGATACAAAGAAGAAAAAATTGTTTGCGGCGAGAGATATTTTCGGAATCAAACCGTTGTATTATGCGAATATGAATGGTACGTTGATGTTTGCTTCTGAAATCAAAGCATTTATGGAGCACCCGAAGTTTGATAAGGTGTTCAATGAAGAGGCACTTGGAAACTATCTTTCTTTCCAGTTTGTTCCTACGAATGAGACATTTTTTAAAGGGGTGTTCTGTGTACAGCCAGGACATTATTTTACATATGAAAATGGAAAAATGAACATTACACGTTATTTTGAGCCTCATTTTACAGGAGATTGTAAGAAGCCTTTCGAAGAAGTGGTGGATGATGTAGAACGCGTGATGAAGGACTCCGTTGAGAAGCATAAAATCAGTGATGTAGAGGTTGCTTCTTACCTTTCCAGTGGTGTAGACTCCAGTTATCTGACCTATCTGGGACAGGTGGATCGCACCTTTACAGTCGGTTTTGATGAAGGTAAGTACAGTGAGATCCAGGATGCAAAGGAATTTGCAGCAAGCATTAATATGAAGAATGATGCGAAGGTGATTTCACCGGAAGAATATTGGGACAAGCTTTCAGATATTCAGTATTATATGGATGAGCCGGTTGCAGATCCGGCTGCAATCGCACTTTATTTCCTCAGTGCAGAAGCTTCCAAGAAGGTTAAGGTAGTTCTTTCAGGAGAAGGTTCTGATGAACTGTTTGGAGGATATAATATTTATTGTGAGCCTTTGGAACATACTTCTTTTAATAAAATACCGATGCCGGTACGTCGTTTCCTGGGAGCATTTGCAGAACGCTGTCTGCCACGTGGCATGAAGGGAAGAGGATTCCTTATGCGTCACGGGAAGACACTGGAAGAGAGATATTTCGCGAATGCGACGAATATTTTTACAGAGCGTGAGGCAAACCGTATTTTGAAAAAAGGATGTAAGCCGGGAATCCAAAAAGTGACAGAACCATTGTATGCACGTGTGAAAGGAAAAGACCCTGTAACAAAGATGCAGTATGTAGATCTTCATCTGTGGTTAGTTCATGATATTCTGATGAAGGGGGACAAGATGGGAATGGCGAATTCTCTTGAAGTCAGAGTTCCGTTCCTTGATAGAGAAGTACTTGAACTTGCCGAGACACTTCCGTTAAAATACAAAGTACGTGCGCCAAAGACGAAGGTTGCATTGCGTGCTGCGGCAGAACGTCACATCAGAAGTAAGACAGCAGAGAAGAAGAAACTGGGATTCCCAATTCCGATTCGTGTATGGCTGAAGGAAGAGAAGTACTATAATATTGTAAAAGAAATGTTTGAGTCTGATGCAGCGAAGAAGTTCTTTGATACGAAGCTCCTGCTTAAGATGCTTGATGATCATAAGAATGGAAAGAATACGAATGAGAAGACGGATAACAGCCGTAAGATTTGGACAGTTTATATCTTCCTCGTATGGTATGACAGATTCTTTGAGCATGGAAAACCGGTCCATCCGGC